>JAEEGK010024817.1_pt1 | contig 12389 bp, 10 predicted proteins | sample 8958771 | NCBI WGS metagenome assembly JAEEGK01 (sample SAMN16246547, study PRJNA631951) | gut metagenome | biome: gut microbiome; feature: rumen; material: SC-attached | host: Bos | place: Iran: Karaj | collected 2018-10 | reverse complement strand
GATGTAGCAAACGCAACCAAAAACAACACTGCAAATAATGACAATCCGTTTTTCATAAAACCAAATTTTGCCGTTTTTCACAGCACATTTCATACCTATTTATATTATAAAAGCAAAATCGTTGATTATTAACGGTTTAAAACCAATTTCCACACATGTTTATTTTGTGGAAAAATGTGGAAATCCTCAATTTGCACAGAATGTTGTGGAAAAATGTGGAACTACAAACAAATAATCCCAGTGCTTTTGTGCCTTGGAAGCGGGAAAACCGAGGTGTTTACATCGAGCGTGACGTGTTTCATGCGGAAATGCCTGTAGAAGCATTGCAAAGCCACTTCAGGCGTATTGTTGTTCTCGCTGAGATGACACAACATAATGTTCTTAATGCCAGGATGATAGATTTCGGCGATGAATCTTGCCGACTCTGCATTACTGAGATGCCCAAACGGTCCTGAAATACGCTGCTTTAATATATAAGGATACGAACCTTTCTCCAACATTTCCACATCATAGTTGGCCTCAATGACGATGTTTTCGGCGCGACGAATCTGCTCCTTCACTACTTTGTCGAGCATCCCTATGTCTGTGGCGATGGTCAATGTATGTCCTTCATAATTAAAATGATAGCCAACCGCTCCACGGCCGTCATGCAGTACAGGAAACGACTCGACGGTGATACCACAAATCTCGAAAGGCTGCATGGGCTCAATCTCGTTGAATAATTGGGGATCGACCAGTTTTGTGGCCTTGCCTTCGCGAATGCCTTCAAGACAGTCAGGATGGGCATAAATCGGTACTGGACAATTTTTGGTGAAAGTTTCAAGTCCCAGCACGTGGTCAATATGGTCGTGGGTAATCAGGATGGCTTTGATGCGACTCATGGGGATGTCGTCCTTCAACAAAGCCTTCGTGATTTGCTTCGCGCTGATGCCTACATCCACAAGGACACCCTCGTCATGCTTGCCCACATAGTAGCAATTGCCACTGCTGCCTGAGGCAAAGCTGCAAAAAACAAAGGGCGAAAGGCATGAAAAGAGATCCATCCGAAACGATTTTGGGCGCAAAAATAGAAATTAATTCGTTTTTTCTCTAATTTTGCCCATCAAATTTATCAACAATGGAAAACACTTTTGACCCCAATGCAGCCGCCGTCGCCGATTCCGGCATTTACGGCCTGCCCTGCTCCGCCGAAGAGGCACAAATCATCATCATCCCTGTGGAATGGGAACTCACCACCAGCTACAACCGTGGCACTGTCGATGGCCCTGCCACCATCATGGAGGCTTCTTTGCAAGTCGACCTTTGCCACCATGACTACCCCGACCTGTGGCAGAAAGGCATCTGGATGGACGAGTTTCCGACCGAACTCCGTGAGCTTCACGACAAGATGGCGCCCATCAGCGAAGACATTATAAATGCTTTATATGAAGGCACCATTGACGATGACCCGAAAGCCTTCGAGCTGCAATACGCCATGATTGAAGAGGCTACCGAGAAGAAAAACGCTTGGCTGCGCGAGCGCATCACCTATTGGAAGGCGCAAGGCAAGGTGGTGGGTCTGCTGGGTGGCGACCATAGCTGTCCCCTCGCCTATCACCAATACCTTAATGAAAAAGGTGTGGAATACGGCATCCTTCATGCTGACGCCCATTGCGACCTGCGCGAGGCTTTCGAAGGGTTCAAATACTCACACGCTTCCATCTTCTACAACACGCTGAAGTTCAGCAACGTGAAGAAACTCGTCCAAGTCGGCATCCGCGACTACTGCCATCAGGAAAAGGCTCTTGCCGAGAGTCAATCTAATAGAATCAAGGTGTTCTTCGACCGCGACTGTCGCCGCAGGATGTACGAAGGAGCCAAGTGGAAAGACATTGTGGACGAGATGATTGCCGCCTTGCCTGAAAAGGTCTATCTCTCCATCGACATCGACGCCCTCGACCCGAAGCTCTGTCCCAACACGGGCACTCCGGTGCCGGGCGGCTTGGAATACGAGGAGCTGATGTACCTGCTCAACCGCATCCGCGAGGCGGGCAAGGACATCATCGGCTTCGACCTCTGCGAGGTCTCGCCTTCGCCCGATGGCGGCGACTGGGACGGCAACGTCGGGGCTCGGGTGTTGTTCCACCTCTGTGGCGTAGCCTCCAAATGACACCTGTTCGGACAATTTGAATAATTCGGCATTCCTATTCGGGAAATTCCTACTTTTGCGCGTCAATAATCGAATCCGTTCATGAGCACTCCCTATTTTGGTGAGATCATCGCCCTTATCGTAGCGATTTCGTGGACGGCCACGGCCTTATTTGCCGATGTGGCCAGCCATCGTTTGGGCTCGCTGCCGCTCAACCTCATCCGCATGGTGCTGTCGTGGGCTTTCCTCTCCGTCATGCTGTGGATCGTCACGGGAGCGCCCTACCCCCTGTATGCCAGTGGCAAAGCTTGGTTTTGGCTTGCGTTATCGGGGCTGGTGGGTTATGTCTTCGGTGACTGGTGCCTGTTCAACTCCTATATCGTCTCCGGCTCGCGTTATGGACAGCTTTTCATGACCCTGGCCCCACCCATGGCGGGCATCGCTGGCTGGTTGATGCTGGGCGAGTCGATGTCGTGGCGCTCTTGGTTAGCCATGCTCGTCACCTTGACAGGTATCGCCATCTCCATTTTGGCGCGTGGTGGCGAGAACCACAAACTCACCCTCAAGCTGCCTTTGAAAGGCGTGTTGTTCGGCATTGGAGCTGGTGTTGGACAAGGTGTCGGGTTGGTACTCAGCAAAATCGGATTGGACCATTACGCCCTGTCCATCCCCGCCGAGGCCCCGCAAGCCATTGCCAAGATGATGCCTTTTGCGGGCACCTACATCCGCGCCGTGGCCGGTTTCGTGGGTTTCTTCCTCATCTTAGCTCTAACGAAACAGCTGCACCTGGTCGGCAAGGGACTCCACGACCGTAAAGGCATGACCTTCGCCACCTTGACCACCTTCTTCGGACCTTTCCTAGGCGTGTCGCTCTCGCTCATGGCCGTGCAATATGCCAAAGCCGGTATCGCCTCCACCCTAATGGCACTCACGCCCGTGCTTATCATCGTACCCTATGCCATCATCCACAAACAGAAGATTTCCGTGAAAGAAGTGATTGGCACTTTGATTACGATGGTCGGCGTGGCTTTGTTTTTCTTGGTATAACGTAAAGGAAATGACAGTTCCGACGCAAAAGCAGACAAAATGTGTCAACTTTTGCATCGGAATCGTAGTTTTTATCATTTAATTTCATTCCATTACAATTATTCTTTATCTTTGCCCCAAAATTAACTACACCTTTTTATAATTCGGCGTAGCCAATCTAACGATTTCAAACCCATTTCACAATGGCACTGAACAACATTTTTACCGGAAGAAGCAGCCGCGAGAAGCACTTCTTCCCCACTTACGCCAAGCAGGCGGAGACGGCACAGGTTGCCGCCAAATACCTCAAGGAGCTGGTCAAGAGTGACGACCCCGAAGAACGTAAACTGCTCACCCGCATGATCAAAAAACAGGAGACCACCGGAGACGAGCTGCTACGTGAGTTCTACATCGAGTTGAACGAGGCTTTTGTCACGCCTTTCGACCGTGAGGACATGAACTCCCTGGCCATGGACTTGGACAAATTCCTCGACTTCATCAACCACTCGGCCAAGACCATCCTGATGTACAACCCCAAGAAGATCGACAAACAAATCAAGGAGATTGTGGACAACATCCACGAAGATGCCACCATCATCATGGATGTGTTTGGCTTGCTTGACGACCTCGGGAAGAACCACCAACAAATCAGCGATTTGTGCCAAAAAGTCACCCTTATTGAGCACGCCGTCGACGACATCTATGGCGATTACATCTCCTACCTCTTCGAGAACGAAAAGGACGAGATCGAGTTGCTGAAATACAAGGAGATCGCCCAGGTGGTGGAGGACACCACCGACCGTGCCAAGGAGGTGACGGGTACCGTTAAAAGTCTTCTAATAAAAGAATCGTAATGAACCTCTTGACCATAGCCATCATCCTCTCCATCGTCCTTGCCTTCGTCTTCACTTTCTTGAATGGCATGAACGACGCGGCCAATTCCATCTCAACCATCATCGCCACCAAGGTGATGAGCCCGATGCAAGCCATCCTTTGGGCTTCGTTTTGGGAATTTACGGCCTTCATTTTCATACGGTTGATTCTCAACCAGCAGTTTGCCGTGGGTAACACTATGGCAAACTTCGCCGACCAGAGCGTCATCGACCCTTACCTTATCCTATCTGCACTCGTCGGTGCCGCCATTTGGGTGGCGGTCTGCACCAAGAGCGGCATGCCCATCTCCACCTCGCACGCCCTTATCGGAGGCATCATCGGGGCGGCATGGTTCGTCAATGGCAGTGCTGTGCTCCACATGACCCCCATCATCATTACCTTGGCATTTATCGTTTTGTCACCGCTGATTGGTCTGTTTCTAGGTTTCTTCCTCGAATGCTTTTTACTGAGAATCTTCAAGAACAGCCAGCGCAAGAAGGTCGACAAAATCTTCAAAGTTCTGCAGCACTTCTCTACAGCGGCCTTCTGCATCGGCCATGGTTCCAATGATGCACCCAAGACCATGGGTATCATCGCCGTGCTGATGGCCAGTGTATTCACCACGAAGGGCGTCAGCCCCGCCATGCAAGACTTCATCAGCAACTTCTACGACAGCAACCAAAGCTTCCATATCCCTGACACACTAGCCGTTATCTGTTACGTCATCATGTCGTTAGGTATTCTGATTGGCGGCAAGAATGTCATCAAGACCATGGGCGGTGGCTTGGCCAAGATCACGCCCGTGCGTGGCTTCTCTGCCGAGTTTGCTGGTGCCACCACCCTCATCGCCACCTCATTCCTCGGCATCCCCGTCAGCACGACGCACACCATCACGGGCGGCGTCATTGGTGTGGGCCTTACCGACGGCATGAAATCGGTGAAATGGGTCACCGCCAAACGTATCATCCTATCGTGGGTGTTGACCATCCCTGTTCCGCTTGTCATCGCGGGTGTGCTTAACCTGTTGTTCCACCTCTTACCCATCTGAATGCCATGAGTCTCAGCAGTTTCTTCCAGTTTTTCGTCCCCAAGGAAAAGAAATTCTACCCACTCTACCAGCAGCAGGCAGCATACATCGACAAGGCTGCCACGCTTTTGAGGCAGATGCTCTTGGAGACTGATCTCGACCAGCTCGAAGCCTTGAGAAAAGACATCAAGACCTGTGAGACCGAAGGCGACAAGGTGCTGCGCGACTTCTACAGTCAGCTCTTCGCCACTGTGCTCACCCCCTTCGACCGCGACGACGTGCACGAACTCGCCGAGATGATGGACACCTTCCTCGACCGCATCGACGACTCGGCCAACATCGTCCTTACCCGTCGTTTCCTCGCCGTGGATACAGACCTCACCACCATGGCGGAGAACATCATGTTTGCCGCTGAAAACCTCAGCCTCATCATCCGCGACCTGCCGCAACTCTACGACAAACGCAAAGAGATTGCCCGACTCTGCCACGAAATCAAGACTTTGGAACACGACAACGACGAACTCTACGGCAGCTGCATCAGCAAGCTGTTCCAAAAAGACTACACCCTCACCGAGATCATCAAACGCAAGGACTTGGTGCAGGTGCTCGAAAACACGACCAATTCTGTGAAGTATATATCGGATAAAGTTAGGAGTATTATTAGCAAATTATAAGCCATGAGACAAATCATCACCAGCCTGTTAGACAACGACCTATACACCTTCAGCGTGTGCTACGCTTACCTTCAGAAGTTCCCCCGCGCTATGGGTCAATATACCTTCGTCGACCGCAACAACACGGTCTATCCCAAAGGCTTCGCTGAGAAACTACGCGAGCAGTTCGACCTCTATGGCAACATCAAAATCACCAACGAGGAAGTACGTTTCATGAAGCAGAAATGCTACTACTTCCCCTTGTGGTTCTTCACTTTCCTGAAAGGCTTCCACATGCGGCCCTCCGAGGTTGAGGTGAGCCAAGACGAGGAAGGACACCTGAACATCACCGTCACCGGTCTGTTGTGGCGCACCGTGTTCTGGGAGATGCCCATCCTGGCTACCGTCTCCGAGATGATGCACGAACTCAAAGGCGAATTTGAGACCTACGATGCTGAGAAGGAATACCAGAAGTCTTACGCCAAGGGCATCCGCCTCATCGGCAACGGTGTAAAGTTCAGCGACTTCGGCACGCGTCGCCGCTTCTCGTTTGAGCATCAGGACCTCGTCATCCGTAGCTTCATCGAGGCGCAGAAGCAGTTCACCAAGACCTGTTTTGTGGGTACCAGCAACGTGCTGTTGGCCATGAAATACGACCTCACCCCAATCGGCACCATGAGCCACCAGTTCATCGAGACCTGCTCGCTCTATGGCTACAACGAAGCCAACTATCTCGCCATGGACTATTGGCAGGAGGTGTATGCCGGTAGCTTGGGTGTATTCCTCTACGACACTTACACGCGCAAGGCCTTCTTCCAGAACTTCACCCAACTCCATGCCAAATTGTTCGACGGATTGCGCGTCGATAGCGGCGACAACTACGAAGCCTTGGAGGAAATCATCGAGAAATACAAGGAACTCGGCGTCGACCCGGCACAGAAGTCCATCATCTTCAGCAACGGCCTGAACGTGGACGAGGCCATCGCCATCCACGAGGCCGTCAATGGCAGGATGCAAGACTCATTCGGCATCGGCACCCACCTCACCTGCGATGTGGACAACGTGAAGGCCATGAATATCGTGGTGAAGCTCACAGCGGCCAAGATCACCGAAAAACGCACATGGAAGAAAGTTGTCAAGCTCAGCGACGACCATGGCAAATACACAGGTGACCCGGGCGAGATTGAGATTTGCAAGAAGACGCTGGAAATTGATTAATAGTTACTCTACACATCAAAACACCAAACAGCCTACTTATTATTGTCGCCCGCTAATACTATAAAAACGGGAAAGGGGGAATAGCGTTAGGAAAGTATTAATTCGATTTATTTTTCACCCTATGCGCCCAACGTTCCGTCTCGCCAAGCCACAAAATCAGCGAGGTACCGATGACGATGCGCACCCAGTCACTGAAAGGCAAAGGCACCACATTGAACATCTCGCCGCCAAAAGTGATGATGAGCACTTGGCCGAGCGCTATTATTAATACGGTGATGCCAAAACCACTCCAAACGTCCTTGTCGAGCAAGCCCTTAAACGCAGAGTCCATGGTATGATAGGCCTTGGCGTTGAAGATATTCCAGAACTGCATGAAGACGAAAATGGTGAAAAGCAGCGAAAGCTCTTTGGGGGTGAAATTGCCGCCGACATGATGGAAATTGAAGTAGCTCACAAGATAATCCCTAAGGGAAAACTCCGCCAACGAGTCGACATGGCAATGCATGAAATATTGAATGAAGCCGAACAGCACCGCAACAAACAGCAAACCTGCGCCAAAGATGCGTCTGCCCATGTCCTTGGTGATGATGAAGGCATCACGCGAACGCGGCTTTTCATTCAACACGCTTTGGTCTGGAGGCAAGGATGCCAAAGCCATGGCGGCAAAGGTATCCATAATCAGGTTGATCCACAGCATCTGCGTCACAGTGAGGGGCGAATCCGTCCCCATCACCGCACCCAGCAACACGATGAGACACGCGGCCACATTGATGGTCATCTGAAACAGAATAAAACGCTGAATATTATGATACAACGAGCGGCCCCACATCACGGCACGGGCGATGCTCCTGAACGAATTGTCCAAAATGGTAATGTCACTGGCTTCCTTGGCCACCGAGGTGCCGTCGCCCATCGAAAGGCCGATTTGCGCCTTGTTCAAAGCGGGGGCGTCGTTGGTACCGTCACCCGTTACGGCGACCACCTCTCCCCTTTCCTGCAACAGACGCACTAGACGTTCCTTGTCAGAAGGTCTTGCCCGCGACATGATCTTCAGGTCACCGACACGCTCACGAAGCTCGTCATCGGTCATCAGATTGAATTCCTTTCCTGTAATCATTTGGTGCTCAGGGTCGTCGTTTTCCGTCCAGAGGCCCACTTGTCGACCGATTTCACGAGCTGTACCAGGCGTGTCACCAGTCACAATCTTGATGCCTATGCCCGCATTAAGGCAATTCTTAATGGAGTCCGCCACATCGTCACGTATCGGATCGATGATACCCACAATGCCGAGGAAACATAAGTCCTCAACCATCAACTTGCCATTCTGAAACACCTGGTTTACTTCCGCCTCCGAAATGTATTTGTAGGCAAAACCCAAAGTACGCATGGCCTTGTGTTGGTACTCAGCCAGTTTGTTTTCCACCTCTTCGCGCACCCATTGGATGCCCGCTTCACTATCGCGTTTCCTGACCGTAGCACAACGCTTCAATATAATCTCAGGCGCACCTTTCACATAGAGCACATACTCACCCGAAAAGCCTGTCTTGACCACCGTGGCCATGTACTTGTATCTGGGCGTAAAAGGCAACTGCCTGACAATCTTCACACTGTCACGTATCAAAACAAAGTCGACATTGTTATCGAAAAGCCATAGCAACAGCGCGCCTTCCGTGGGATTGCCGATCACCTTCACTTTTTTCTTGTCGCTGTAATCCAAAAACGCCGTCGAGTTGAGTGCAATGCCCTCCGCAACCAGCTTTCCCACTTCGGTATTGTCGATTTTGCCTCCCTCCAGTCCAAAAATCAGGCTATCGCCAAGGCTCATGCGGTTTTTGGTGAGCGTGCCCGTCTTGTCGGTACAAATCACCGTCGCTGCGCCCATGGTCTCACAGGCATGCATCTTTCGCACCAAGTTATTGGTTTCCAACATTCTGCGCATACTTAAAGCCAAGCTCAGCGTGACGCTCATCGGAAGGCCTTCTGGTACAGCCACCACAATCAACGTGACGGCTATCATCAAGGTATTCAACAGGTAACGCGCAAAACTCATCCATTCGAAAGGCGTCTCTTGATAGATGAAATACATCAACAGCCTCAACACGACAATCAGTCCCGCGATGACATAACTGGCAATGGTAATGCCATTCCCAAGCTTGTCAAGTTGTTCATTCAGTGGTGTTTTCACCTTGTTATCAATCTGGGCACCGCGATACACTTTGCCCCATTCCGTGGCATCGCCCACCTTCTCGACGACAAAAACGCCATGGCCTTCCATCACCGAACTGCCACGACATACATAGTTCGAAGGATAGGTAGCATCAGGCTTGAACTCAGCTTTATCCGTAGTCTTGCTGCAAGAAGGCTCACCCGTCAGGTCAGACTCGTTGACCCGCATGGCTACTGCTTCCATCAACTTGCCATCGGCAGGCACCTCGTCACCCGTATTCAACACCACCGTATCGCCCACCACCACGTCTTTGCGTTCTATGCGCTGAATCAGGCCGTCGCGATACACCGTCACCATCTGCTCATCTTCAGCTTGATTCAAGATGTCGAACTTCTTGTTGGCGCTCAACTCAAAGACAAAACCCACGGTTGTGGCCAACATCACCGCGACAAAAATGCCCAAAGGCTCGAACAAGACACTCAGGCCTTCGGCTCCAGTAAACAATTGGTACAAAGAAACAGCCACCGACAGCAACAAGGCAATCAGCAAGATACGAATAATCGGGTCACTGAATTTCTCCAAAAACTGTTTCCACAAGGGATCTTTTTCGGGTGGCGTCAAAACATTGTCGCCATATTTGGCACGGCTCTTTTCAACCTCTATCTCCGTCAGGCCGTTTCTATAGTTTCGTTTCATCAGATTATTGTAGATTTACAAGTATTTAACGGATTTTTCCTACTTTTGCGTTGAAAAAACGGGGCAAAAATACAATCCCAAATGAAAACTGAAAGAGGTTGCAAGGTTGCAACCCAAAACAAAAATCTGTAAGTACATGAAATTCAAGGAAAACCAAAAAACGGCATTGGCAAAAGTACTTTCAGACCTCGTGCAATGCGACGGCATAGTCAACCAGGGCGAGATTGACTTCCTGCAACAGGTCAACGCCGCATTCGGCATTACTTCGGCAAGCCGGAAAAAGGCCACCACGCTCAGCCTTTCGGATGCAGTCGGCATTCTGAAAACCTTGGGCGACAGGGAGAAAATCGCTCTGTTGCATCTGTTTCAGTCGCTCTCTTTGGCCGACGACCAAATCGACCCCAAAGAATCCTTGCTCATCACGGCTCTCATCTTGTCATTGGATTTTCAACTCGCTGAAACACAAAGAATAAACGCCCATATCGTTTCCATTCCCCATCTCCATCTCGACACGAACAACGCAGTGCTTTATGTCGAAGCCGAGTTTGATAGCACCATGAACAACAGCATCTTACATGACTATAAAAGCATCAGCGGACTTCTTGAGGCAGACGGTCGCCAGTTGTTCTATCTTCCCATGGTGATACGCGAGCTCAGCGAAAAATGCTCCACTTTCCGTCAAGCCCTCAACTACATTGAGCCCACCCTATCTGACGAGCAAATCGACTTCATCGACGACCGCCTCCCGCAATTGGACAGCGCGTTTCTTTCCAAAGAAATCTTCCTCAATTATCTGAACATCAACGGACTGGAATTAGACAAACCTTCGTTTTTCTTCAAAATCGGCGACAAGGAATCGGGCAACTATCAGGATTTCCTCATCCTCGAAATCGGCGACAAGCCGCTCTCGACCTTGCAACAATTCTACGCCTTGAAAAACAACATCGTCAATCTCAAACCCATCGGCCTAAGCACAAAGGACGAGCTTTTGCTACAGGAAATCGTACCTTTGCCTAATCATAAAAAAGAGGAGTTGCCCTATACTGGATTTCACAAGGTGCTCATCGATATTGTACTGAAATACAACGGTTCCCATGAGGTCAGCCGGCTCTATGTCACCAAACGCGGTGACCTGTTCCTCACCGACCGCAACAATACAGAGGTGAAGATGCCTTCCATCAGCAAAGCTTTGTACATTTTGTTCCTTTTCCACGAAGAAGGCATATCACTAAATTACTTAAGCGACTATAAACCAGAGCTCTATCGGATTTATCGTCAAATCTCCACATACGGCGACGACACCTTGCTTGAGCGTGCTGTCGACAACCTCACCGATTTTGTGGGTAACACCTTAAACGCCACCCTGTCGCGCATCAAGAAAGCCTTCACCGACATCCTTGACGAGGAAGCCTCACGCTACCTCATACAAGGCGAAAAAGGTGGAAGGAAAACCATCCACCTTGATCGTCGCCTCGTCGTTTATGAAGACCGACAGGCGTTTGAGTAAAACCCATTAAGCGTTTTGTCCTTCCATGAGGAAAGTGACATCGGAATTCGGGTCAATCTCGACCGCTTCCTTGCCGTAGCGCATGACAATCATCTTCTTGCCGCCCTTCAGCATCATCTTGTTGTCGGTCACCCAAAGCGCTGTAGCCTCGCGTAGACCAACGACAGTAACATCTTGGTTGACAGCCAAGAATTCATTGATGCGGTCCTGACGGGTCTCGCCACCATGCTTGATCATCTTGTCGATTTCAGGATGCGGATCGAGGTAATGCGGGTTGATTTGGAAAGGCACCAAGTTAAGGCACTTGAACGAAGCAGGCTGCACAATCGGCATGTCGTTGGTGGTGCACAGCGTCGGGCAAGCCACATTCGAGCCAGCGCTCCAGCCCATGTAAGGCACGCCCTTCAAAGCTTGTTCGCGAATGGCATCCATCAAGCCGTAGCGGTGCATTTCGGCCACCAGATGGAAGGTGTTTCCGCCGCCCACCACGATGCAGTCGGCCTCTTTGACAGCTTTCACCTTGTCGTCGAAATGATGCACGGAAGTGAAGTTCTCCAAACCAAATTTTGTGCGGAACACATTTCTCACCTTTGATTCGTAGGCATCGTAACTCTCGGGATAAACCATACCCCCGATGTTGACGCCCGCGAAGGGCACGAAGATGATGCGGCTATCCTTATTAATATGGTTCTGCAAGCAGAACAGTTCGATTTGGGTCGTGGCCCAAGCCAGATAATTCTCGCCGAAATTGGTCGAATTGCTGATCAGTAATAATCTCATAGCGTAAAATATTAGTTAACGATGGCGCAAAGATAGCAAAAAAGCGATTGCAAGCACAAGAGCAAGCTGAAATCGCCTTCTTTCAGAGGAAAATATCAATTTGATTATCAAATATTTGCAGAAAACAGCAAAATTTTTCGTGAATTTTTGCTTGCATGAATGAAAAAAGCTGTACTTTTGCAGTGTCAAAACGACTGGACTAGTAGCTCAATTGGATAGAGTCCCTGACTACGGATCAGGCGGTTGTGGGTTCGACTCCCGCCTAGTTCACATGAAGGTTCCGCAAAAAGAACCTTTTTTTGGCCCATTCGACT
>JAEEGK010024815.1_pt1 | contig 12390 bp, 16 predicted proteins | sample 8958771 | NCBI WGS metagenome assembly JAEEGK01 (sample SAMN16246547, study PRJNA631951) | gut metagenome | biome: gut microbiome; feature: rumen; material: SC-attached | host: Bos | place: Iran: Karaj | collected 2018-10 | reverse complement strand
GTTTGTATTAATGGGTTACTGTACTCGGGTGAATATGACATGTTCGGCAGCGTCGGGATCAATGGGAGAGATGAGGGCATCCTGTTCCATATCGTATATAAAATCAAATATATTTGTTCCACTACCGGTACTATCCTCAATAAAGCCCTCTCGAGTCGCAGTATCATATCTATAGTAGAAACCAAAAGTATAATCCATTGCCGGGAAATTCTCTGCTCCTTGGCTATAAGTTCGCCTTTTGCCTGTACTATCAGTCAAAAAAAACAAGTCATAATCCACTACTGTATGAATGTCAACCCCAGATATTGTCATCCAAGAATCCACATGGCGATTCCACACCGTACCCACCAGCGAGGTGAGGGGTTCCGGCCCCGACGGTGGGGCTTCCGGCTCCGGCGTAACAACTTGCTCCGGCTCGCAGGCCGCCATTATAGCAGCAACCGCAAGCATTAATAAAATCTTTTTCTGTTTCATAGAGCAATGATATTAATATACCCTATAATACACAACATGAGATGAAGCATTGGTATCAGCAGGAAAGATAATGGCATCTTGGGTGGGATCATACAAAAATTCGTCTGTACTTACATTGCCATTTTCATCTATCTCAAATAATCCGATGCGGATTTCTGGGTCATAAAGATAGAAAAAATCGTTGTAAGAGTCTACTGGCGGGAGATAATTGTCTCCAGGGCTATAAGCATGGTAAACGCCTGTGGTGTCTGTTATAAAGGACATTTCCTTATCTCCCACAAAATGATAATCCACACCAGCAGCGGAGATCCAATAATCATAATGATTATGCCATACCGTTCCAACCATTGAGGTAAGATAGGTGGGCCCTGACGGTGGGGCTTCCGGCTCCGGCGTAACAACTTGTTCCGGCTCACAGGCCGCCATTATAGCAGCAACCGCAAGCATTAACAAAATCTTTTTCTGTTTCATAAGTGTATTATTTAAAAGGTTAAAAATTTTTTTCTATCTAATCCCACCCTGCCACCCTTGTTTTATTCATCCGCCTTTATAGCCGTCAAATGTCTTTCCATACGAATACGTTCTCTGTCCAAACTACAGTTGAGCATGCACCAGGCAGCATCCTCTTCGGTATAATTGTAAGTTGAATGATTCAGCCAACATAGTATGTAGCATGAATCTATATAAGGCGTAAAGAGGGGAACAGTATCGCTGTCGTTAAACAACTTAAGTTCATTTATTACAGCACGCATGGCAGCCACATTGTCACCGTACGTCGTCAAACTCGTCACGCAAGGGACACAGGTCGAAGGCAAAAAAGTAGGATCAGGTGTCAATATCGGTGCCGGAATCTTATCTAACAAAGAGTCAATAATTCCTAACTGTTGCTTCGTGATATTTGCCAGCTCATAGAAATCATCGTAATCCTCTTCGCTACATACAGAGAGAAAAACTGTAGGATTGGCACGATAGGCAGAGTCGCTTTGGTGCCAAAAGAGGAAGAGTGCATCTGCCAATTCTTCTTTTGTTGATGATGCGGTTTTGCTGCCGCCGGTAGGCATCGTGTTGGCGGCGGTGTTTTGGTTGTTGTCTTTGGTGCAGGCCACGGCGATGCCGATAGCAAGGAGTAACGCGACGGTGGCCAGGATGGGTAACATTAACTTTTTGTTCATGTTAGTAGTTTTTTGATTGTTAAACAATAATTATGGTCAGCGCACGTTTTTTATGGTGTGCAGGGTGACCGACCCTGTGCCTCGGGCGCGACAGGCAGGGATGGGGGTTTGGTGATACTTGTGATTTGCCCCCTCCCTGCACAGCGCCCTCTTTTTTACGGCCCCGACGCAGCGGCACAATCTCCCGCGCGGAGCCTCCATCAAGTGAAGAACATAGTTTTCTTGGGTTAATGACAAAGAGGATTGTCCTCTCCGTGCTACTTTATTGCTATACAGGTAAATTCACCCGTTTCTTCATCAAAAATAATGGTTACTTCGTATCCATCACCATACATTTTGTTTGCCCAATTAATGGCATCCTCTTCACTTTTAGTTATGTAGGTGACCGTCTCTTTGGAAGACACAACGCTTTCCGGTGCGTTTTCATCGCGGAAGCTCACTCGATGGCCCTCCTTGGCCAAAGCTACCAAACGACCCAGGAAGGCGGTCCACTCCTCCTGCCCGTACAATGTGGCATGCATCGTGACTCCGTCTACCGAGTAGCTTACCTTATAGACATTTTCAACCCGCGCCTCGACACCGCTTGGGTCAACGAGAGTCTCTTTCTGGCAGCTGACGGCCAGGGTTCCCAGCACTGCGAAGAGCGCCACTGTAATAACTGATTTCTTCATAATGTTGTGTTTTTTAAAGTTGTTTTTTTCTGTATCTCTTTTATTTGATGTGTTACAAAATCGCGATCATATCTGTTGCTGTCGAAATGGAATATTGCAACCGTATGTTCCCGCCGTGATATGGCGGCGGCATCGTAAGTATCAGCCTCGCAATCCGTTTCTGTGTAGAGTTGCTTTATTGTAATTGAAGAATGTTTGTCAATCTTCTTTTGTATCTCGGGGGGTAACTCCTTTATCTTAAAGTCAGACATCAGCTGACTCCACCCAGCGGAGTCGGTGGCCTGCAAGAGGGTGACGTCGACGCGGACGCTGTCGTTAATCTGTTTGTCTTTGATGAAAGAGGCTTGGATGCCGGGAAGGTCTTTATACTGTAGATAGAGCTCGCTCGGCTGCACCCCGCGCATGTTCCACAGGTTGAGCCTGAACACCGTCACCGCAGCCACCAGCAGGCAGAGGACGGCCAGCAAGCCTCTCAGTATGAGCGTTTTCCTCACAGCAAGGCAATCAATTGGTCGGCATGGTCCAGCACCTCGGCGCGAGAGACACCGTTGGCGATGACCGTGGAGCGATGGATATGGATAAACGGCTGGACAAACAGCAGGGCCGTCATCAGGAGACACTCTGCCGTCAGACGCGTCTGGGTGTTCCTTTGCGTGTGCACCTGCCGACGGTGGCAGCGGCCGGCATCCCACCCCTCGGGCAGCGGCACCGTCGCCCCGTGGCGCTGCCAGACGGCACGGTATTGTTCAATAAAGTCCTTTTCGTTCTCTTTCATCATGCATTTCTTTTAATTTGTTCTTTATTCGTTGTATGCGCGTCGAGACATTGGCCACCGACATGCCGAGCATCTCGGCGATTTGGCTCTGCGGTACCTTGTCGAGGTAGAGGTAGGTCAGACGGCGGTCGCGCTCCTCCAGCGAGTCAATGAGGCGGTAGAGCTCGTCGAGCATCTGCTGGTCGCTGTCGTCCTCGGCGGCCATCTGCTCGGCAGCGGGTGTCAACGGCCGGAAGATCTGCCGCCAGCGGCCCCGACGGCGATGGTCGGCGGCGGTGTTGGCCGCCAGGCAGAAGAGCCACGCGTCGAGGTTGCTGCCCTGACGGAAGGTGGGCAGCCCGCACCAGATGCGGTAGAGCACGTCGTTGTACAGCGCCTCGCGCCGCGCCCTGTCATAGGGGAAATAGATCTCACACAGGCAGTACAACCGCCGTGCATACTCGGCTTTGATACGCTCAAAGAACGCATCCACCTGGTCTATGGGTATCCCCTTTTTTGACATTTTTATGTCCCTCTATATAGTATAACGTCGGCAAGGGTCGATTTCTCACACTTGGTTGAAAATTTTTTTTATTTTTTTTCTCATAGCAGGTCGGCGGCAGCTCCGGAAAGGGCAAGGGGCAACTAAAAATCTAGTTCTGATTTAACATTTATAAACCCCTTATCAACGACTACTTAACTCTTACTATACTAAGCGTTTAGTAGGTGTTGAGTAGGAGGGGAGTAAGAGTTGAGTAAGACCTGGAGCGGCAGAGGTCTTGTTTTGAGGCGGTTACAAAATGCATTTTTGCGATTATGTTAAGTAGAAATGTTAATGAAATGTTAAAGAAAATATATTTGTCTGTGTCGGGGATTTTGCGTATCTTTGCAAAAAATTTCAGCTATTATGGAGCAGAAGGTCATCATCATCACCGGCGCTTCGTCGGGCTTCGGCAAAGCTACCGCCGAACTATTGTCACAGAAAGGTCACACCGTCTACGGCCTCTGCCGCCGCGCGATGGAGGACACGCAGATAAAATACCGCCAATGCGACGTGCGCAACCGCGAAAACATACGCTCTGTCGTGGAGCAGATTGTTGCCGAGCAGGGTAGGGTGGACGTCCTCATCAACAACGCCGGCATGGGCATCGGCGGCGCCCTTGAGCTGGCCACCGGGGAGGAGATAGACCTGCAGATGGGCACCAACTTCATGGGGTGCGTCAACATGTGCCAGGCCGTGCTGCCCTACATGCGCAAAGCGCGTGCCGGCAAGATTATCAACCTCAGCTCCATCGGAGGCGTGATGGGCTTGCCCTACCAGGGCTTCTATTCGGCCTCGAAGTTCGCCATCGAGGGCTTCAGCGAGGCTTTGAGCGCCGAAGTGCGCCGCTTCGGCATCAGGGTGTGCATGGTGGAGCCGGGCGACTTTGCCACGGGCTTCACGGGCAGCCGCAAGAACAGCTAGGCGTCGCTCGACGACCCCGACTACGGGCCCGTCTTCAAGCGCTCGCTGGCCATCATCGAGAAGGAGGAAAACGGCGGCCTGCAGCCAGCGGTGCTGGCCCGTCGCATCGTGCAGCTGGTGGAGAAGAAGAACCCGCCGCTGCGCAACGTGGTGGCCAACCTCGAGCAGTGGCTCAGCGTGGTCATCAAACGCATCCTCACCGGCAACCAGATGGTCGCTATTTTGCGAAGCTATTATAAAAGCTGAGCGGTCACCCCACGCAAAAGACAACCCCGCCCAACTTAGTTGGACGGGGTTGCCTATTCTGCTCCCAGGAGAAAGCATTACAGTGCCTTGGCAAAAACAGCGCGTTGCATAAGGGGCTTGGTGTGGTACTGTGTCTCCCAGATTTTGACGGCCTCGTTGCCGATAATCTGGGGGTTGGTGTAGGCTGTGTGGACGCCGAACTTGATGGCGGCCTCGTTCATGTCGGAGTAGTAGATACTGTGGACACCGCGCTTCTGCCACTCGGGCAGCACACCGTTGAGCAGCAGGTCGATGGTGTCGAACTTATGCAGGGCGCGCAGGATATGGTACCAGCCGAAGGGGAAGAGCTTGCCGTTGGCCTTCTTGTAGGCCTTGGTGATGTCGGGGATGCTAAGGCCGAAGGCAACGAGGTTGTCGTTCTCATCCTCGACAAACTGCACGAAGTCGAGGTTGACGAAGGGAATGTACTCCTTGATGTAGACACCAATCTCCTTCTCGGTCATGGGCACAAAGTCGTAGAGGTCCTTGAAACTCTCGTTGATGGAGTGGAAGAACTTCCAAGCGTGGGGGTAAATATCCTTGCGGCGCTTGACTTTGACCAGGTGCAGATGGTACTTCTCCATAATAATCTTGTTGAGGCGAGCCACCTTGTCGGGCACGGGCTGGTTGGCCTGCATGGAGTACTGCTGCCACTTGCATTTTATCTCGTAGCCGGCACGCTCAATGAAGCGCACATAGTATTCTGGGTTATAGAGAGTAGAAGTGTTCTGGCGTGCGTCGAAGTTGTCGATGGCCCAGCACTCCTTGTCCATGTCGGTGAAGCCGAAGGGGCCTTCAATCTCGTTCATGCCGTTGGCACGACCGTATTCAGCCACCTTGTCGAGCAGGGCGGTGAAGACATCGTAGTCTTCGATGAAGTCGAACCAGCCAAAGCGGACTGCCTTCTTGCTCCAATGTTCGTTGACGGTGCGGTTGATGATGGCAGCCACACGGCCCACCACCTTACCGTCGCGATAGGCGAGATAGAGCTCACGCGAGCAATGCTCCAACGAGGGGTTCTTGTCGGTGAGGAGGTTCACCTCGTCGAAGTCAAGCGCCGGAATATAGCTCGGCACATCCTTGAAGAGTTTGTTAGGGAAGGCGATAAAGCGCCGCAAATCGCGGCGGTTTTCCACTTTGCAGACGGTAATCATAGCTTAGAGTACTTCTTGTTTCTTGAAGGCGTTGTATATCTTCTCGACGGCGATGTCGATCTGCTCGTGGGTATGGGTAGCCATGAGGGCGAAACGGATGAGGGTTTCGTCGCTCGGCACGGCGGGCGAAATGACGGGCGTCACAAACACACCGTTGACCAGCAGGTCGTGGGTGATAGTGAAGGTCTTGACATTGTCGCGGATAAAGAGAGGGATGATGGGGGTAGAGGTGTTGCCAATCTCGAAGCCCAAATCCTTGAAAGCCTTGAAGGCATAGCGCTGGTTGTCCCACAGGGCCACATTGCGCTCGGGTTCGCTGCGCATGATGTGCAGAGCTTCGAGCACCGAGGCGGTGCTGGCAGGAGTGATGCTGGCAGTGAAGATATAGGGGCGCACCGAGTGCTTCATCCAATTAATGGTGTCCTTGTCGGCAGCGATGAAGCCACCCACCGAAGCAAGACTCTTGCTGAAGGTACCCATAACGAGTTCCACGTCGTTGAGTTTGCCAAAGTGGTCGCAAGTGCCACGACCCTCACGGCCGAAAACACCGAGACCGTGGGCCTCGTCGACCATCAGTGTGGCGCCGTATTTATTGCAAATATCCACCATCTTGTCCACATGGGCCACGTCGCCCTCCATAGAGAAGACACCGTCGGTAACCACCAGTTTGGAAGCCTCGACGGGCACCTTGGAGAGCACACGCTCGAGGTCGGCCATGTCGTTGTGGCGGTATTTCTGCGTGTTGGCATAGGTGATAAGCTTGCCTTCCATGATGCTGGCATGCACACGCTCGTCGTAGAACAGGTAGTCGCCACGGGAGACCACGTTGGGAATGACGCCACTATTGGCCAGGAAGCCTGCCGAGAAAAGCATCACACCGTCCTTGCCGAGGAATTCAGCCAACTCGTCCTGCAGTTGGATGTGGATGTCGAGCGTACCGTTGAGGAACGGCGAGCCGGCACAGCCGGTACCATACTTGTCGATGGCGCGCTTGGCAGCCTCTTTCAAACGCGGATCGTTGGTGAGACCCAGATAGCTGTTCGAACCGAACATCAGCACGGGATGGTCATAGCCGGTGACGTAGACTTCGGTATTCTGAGGGCTGCAGATAGGGGTGAAATAAGGATAAATACCCAGGGCTCTCATCTCCTGGGGGTAGGTGTATTGTGCTAACTTTTGCTGTAGCGGCTTCATATTTTTAACATTTATTTTTAAAGTGCAAAGAAACAAAAAATTTCCGAATTATTGCAAATTTAAAATGTTAAAAGTGAATACAGCCTATCCGTGAGGCGGCTAGCACCCACTCTAAATGTCTGATTGTTAATATAATCAGCGCCTAATATTTTTTTGGCTAATTCGGCGTAGGCAAGAGCATCTTCAGGCTCTCTAATGCCTCCAGCGGCCTTGAAACCGACTTTATTTTTACTAATTTTAACTTTCTCCTTAATGACATTTAACATTATCTCAGCAGCCTCGAGAGTGGCACCGGTGGTTATCTTGCCGGTGGAAGTTTTGATAAAGTCGGCACCGCCGTCGATGGCTAGCTCGGAGGCTCGCCGTATCAGGGTGGGGGAGAGCTCACCGGTCTCAAGTATAACTTTCAACGTGCGACCGTTGCAAGCCTGCTTCATAGCTGCTACTTCATCGCGCACGACGTTGTCCTCAGCGGCCAGCAATAATCCGCGGCTGATAACAACATCTACTTCGTCGGCACCTTGCTCCACTACATACTTTACCTCGGCGACTTTCAGTTCGATAGGCAACTGCCCCTGTGGAAACGCACCTGCTACGGATGCCACCCGTATATTGCTTCCTTCCAGCACCCGCTTGGCACAAGCAACAAAGCGGGGATAGACACACACTGCGGCGACATGGCCCATCTCCAATGTATGACGGCAAAAGGCCTCTACCTGCGCCTCATTATCGGTCGCGTTGAGCGTAGTGTTGTCGATACACGAGAACACCCGCCCAGCCAATTCCATGTCCATCAGATGAGCTTGTTGATTTTCTCTACACGACGCTCGTGGCGGCCACCCTCGAAGGGAGTGTCAAGGTATTCGTCGACAATCTGCAGGGCCGTCTCCTCACTGATAAAACGGGCAGGAATGGAGATGCAATTGCAATTGTTGTGCTGGCGACCTAGATGGGCTATCTCAGGAGTCCAGCAGAGGGCACAACGTACATTGGGGTACTTATTGACAGTCATCTGTACACCATTGCCGCTACCGCATATCACAATGCCGCGCTTGTATTCGCCCTTGTTGAGTACAGAACCCACTTGATGGGCAAAATCGGGATAGTCACAGCTATCGGTGCTGTGGGTGCCAAAGTCCTTCACCTCTAAGCCACGGGTTTTGAGGTGCTCAATAACTTTCAATTTCAGTTCATAGCCTGCATGATCGCAAGCAATAGGGATGACTTCTTGCATATTATTAAGATATTTTTTTTCTGATTGCAAAGGTACAATTAAATAATTAAACCTGCAAGATTATGTTATCAACAACAGAACAGTTGACAGCGTGTTAATCTTTGTCAGTAGCCTTGTTGAAAAAAAAGTGCTGTTGAAAAACATCTATTTTTCAGTAACGATATCAACAAAAATAACCCTTCCTAACTTCACTTTTCAGTAATTCACTTTTACTTGTTTGATGTAGTTTTAACAATCTGTTGAAAAAAAATAAAACTTATTCATTCATATCATTTTTCACTGTTTATACCCTTGTTAATTGAGGTTTATAGAATTTCATCATATCACAACACTTACACACTTATCAACCAAATTAACATACATAAGAAATAAACAAAGAATAAATTCATTTTAAAGATTATTTTCTTTTGGAAGGGGATAAGTGAATTTTTTTTAGTAATTTTGCACTCTAAAATTAATAGAATTATGACCAACGAGCAATTGAAGCAGGAGATACTGCGACTGAAAAAGGAAAAGAACGCTGTTATCCTTGGACACTATTATCAGCGTCATGAAATACAGGAACTGTCCGATTATGTAGGCGACAGCCTTGCGTTGGCTCAAAAGGCCCAGGAAGCCACAGCTGACATCATTGTCTTCTGTGGTGTGCATTTCATGGCAGAAACAGCCAAGATACTCAATCCTCAGCGTAAAGTGCTGCTGCCCGATATGGAAGCTTCCTGTTCCTTGGCTGAAAGTTGCAAGGCTGAAGATTTCGCCAAATTCAAAGCCGAGCATCCCGACCACATGGTCATCAGCTATGTTAATTGTTCGGCGGAAATAAAAGCCCTCAGTGATCTTATCTGCACTTCCGGTAATGCCGAGAAGTTGGTTCGCTCGTTACCCGAAGAACAAAAAATTATTTTTGCTCCCGACCGTAATCTCGGCGGATATATCAACCAAGTCACCGGCCGTCAGATGCTGCTTTGGAACGGCGTCTGCACCGTTCACGATGCTATGCAGGCCGAAGCGGTGTTACGCCTCAAAGCTGAGCATCCCGACGCTCCCGTCATCGCCCACCCCGAGTGCAACCCAGCACTGCTCAAGGTGGCCGACTTTGTTGGTTCTACCAAAGCCATGCTTAATTATATCAAGGCCAGCGACGCCAAGAAGTTCATCGTGGCCACCGAGACGGGTATCCTCTACGAGATGAAACGCGAGAACCCCGACAAGGAGTTCGTCACCTTGCGCGACGATCGTCACTGCGCCTGCGACGACTGCGCCTACATGAAGCTCAACACCCTTGAGAAACTCTATCGTTGCCTACGTGATGAGCAACCCGAGATATTGATGAGCCCCGAGATGATCGAGGCCGCCAAACGTCCCATTGTCCGCATGCTTGACATGAGCCGACAGCTTGGCATTATCAAATAAAAAGGTTTTGAAGGTCTTAAGCATCTATTGGGAGTCGCGACATCGCTTTGAGGATATAACCACCAGCCGAAGCGAGCGCATTAGGTATTTTGTCCCCGAAGTGGACATGAAAATAACTATTCCCACCGCCGAGGGCGACGATGAAGAGGCTGTGGTGAAGTCTTGGGATGGTGAGAATGCCGACGTGCTTTACCGCGGAACCATCCATCATCTGAACACTACCAATATTATTTCTTTCGACAGCGAACGCAGTTGGACTGCTTGTGGCGACGAAAAAGAGCACATCATCGAGGGTACACTTGCCGTGGTTGAAAAACCGGAGGATAAGCCGCTGAACGAGACGATAAAGGTAGGAAAAGATTATGAATGGAACTATGGTTGATTAAGTACTATTTTCAAGTCATCCAATCAACCGTTCTAGCTGTTTCTCCGTAGCATAGGGAAGTAGCGTATGAAAGTGTGCTTTTAAGCGGCTGTAGCTTTCTTTTGGGCTTCGTTCGCAATGGCATGCTTCGTGCCCAAAAAGGCGCTCAGGGGTGTTGAGCAGCGCCCAGCCCCAGCCGTAATGGTTGCCATGTTTATCGTGGGGATAGACGAAATCCTCGGTGACGATGCGGCAGGCCATCTGCAGCCTTGTCACATAGTTGTCGAAACGGCTCCGCATCTTGGCCCCCGTGAAACCACAGGCCTTGCGTAGCTCGCGTGTAATCATGCTGCCGTTTACCTGCAGCACTTCCAAGATGACACCCTCGACGCTTTCCTCGTCGGGCAGAGGATGACGGCTGCGACGGTAGTTGCACAGGTCCGGCCACCACTCCATGGTGACGAAACCCGCCTTGCCGTCGAAGAACTTGCCGTAGGCGAAGTGCCCTTCGGTGACGATAGGGCCTTTCCATTGCCATAACGGCCACTCCCAGCTGCCATCGTCCTGCAGTTGATAGCGACATTCCGGCACTATCATCTCGTCGGCCGAGAAACCGGGTATGCTGCCTGCAAGCAACGGTAAGAAGCCGAGTTGCTCGATGGCCTCCATCAATTCAGGGCAGTCGTGTATGTTATTCTTCATCCTTGAGTGCTGTTTTACGGCTGCAAAGATACGACTTTTTTCTCAAATGGATTTTTATTTGTATTTTTGCAGCCCAAAACTACTGCACCATGAAAGGACAACCACAAGTATACGAGACGCTGGAGCGCATGGGGATACCTTTCGACTACTATGAGCACCCCGAGGCGCCCACCATCGAGATTGCCTCGCAGTTTTACCGCGGCGAAGGCACCACGCTTTGCAAAAACCTTTTCTTCCGCAACCATAAAGGCAACCGCCACTACCTGGTCATCATGGACAGTCGCTACCCTATGGACATCCACGATATGGAGCACCGCCTGCATCAAGGCAAGCTCAGCTTCGCCAGCCCCGAGCGCATGATGCGCTATCTCGGTGTGCGGCCCGGCAGCGTGTCGCTGTTTACACTTGTAAACGACCTCAACCATGAGGTCACCCTCTTTGTCGACCGCAATCTTTTGAACGCCGAAAAAGTCAGCTTCCACCCCAACGACAATCATGCTTCGCTGGTGATAAGCCGCGACGATATGTTGAGATTCGTAAAAGAGATCGGCAACCCTTATGAGATTGTTGATTTATACGACCCGAATTGTTGATAACGCAGCAAAATCCAATGTTTCACGTGAAACAATCTTCGCGGTAAAAATTACCTGTTGATAATCTTTTTCGATAGGGTTCCGTCGGGTGTGATAATCTGTAGTAAGAACACCCCCGGCGAAGGCAGTTGAAGGGTGAAGGGAGCCCCGTGGCACGTAGCGGTATGCACCAGCCGTCCATTAGGAGTATACAGCCTCAGTTCCGCTTCCTCGGAGAGGTTGACCACGCATTGGCCGTGGGCAGGATTGGGGAAAATTGAGAATTGGGAATTGGAGAATGGTGCGGTGATGGCTGTGATGGTGAAGGTGGTGTCCATCGTTTGGAACAGCAGGGTCTCCCAGTCGCCATAGAGGGTATCGTTGCAGAGGCTGCGGACACGCAGTTCGTACAGGCTCTCGGGTTGCAGCGGTTCCAGCGCAAGGGTCGGCAATTGCACCGTGGTACTGATGCCGGTGCCCGTTGCAAAGCCCTCGAGACCGTACTCCACCTCCCAACCCTGCGGGTCGAAGCTGGATTGCCAGCTGGCTACATAACCCACTACCTGCTGATCATCGGTGAGGGTGATGGCGGCGGAGTCCAGCACAATGGCGGTGATGTGGGCGCAGGTGTCCGGTGCAGGCGGTTCAGGAGGAACGGGCGGATCTACATGCCACAAGGCGAGACTGTCGACACATAGATACGATCCCTGTTGGCGGTTGAGGTTGGCCGAAGAGACAAGCATGATGATTAGTGAGTCGGGGGGCTGTTCGGCATAACTGGCATCGTATTCGTGCAGCGACTTATATTCCACCGTGAAAGGGGTGTAGTCGGCGCAGTCGGTGAGGGCGATGTTGACACCACCACCCACCACCTCGCGCTTGTGGAGGGTGCTGTTGTAGTGGGTGCCCAGCATCAGCACGCCGCCATTGTCGCCA
>JAEEGK010024814.1_pt1 | contig 12390 bp, 13 predicted proteins | sample 8958771 | NCBI WGS metagenome assembly JAEEGK01 (sample SAMN16246547, study PRJNA631951) | gut metagenome | biome: gut microbiome; feature: rumen; material: SC-attached | host: Bos | place: Iran: Karaj | collected 2018-10 | reverse complement strand
TCTATCGATGACAACGCTCTGCAGTGAGGATTTGGAAGCATGGTTCTGGAGTTCATTTCCGACAACGGATTCGACACAAAGGTAAAGCGCTTCGGAATTCCCGATTACTTCGTGACGCATGGCACACAGGAGGAGTTAATAAAGGAATGCGGCTACGATGCCGATACTATATACGAATGGATAAAAAATTATATTGGTTATAAATAGTAGGATAAGATTAAATTTAGATAAAAAAGGATTTAAAGGACTATTTGTTATATGTTTGTTTATAATTATTAAAAGATGAAAAAACTGTTACTATTTTTCTTATGTACGGCAATGTTTGCGGTGTGTTACTCGCAGAAGCCCAGCAAAGCTTTTATGAGTAATTTTTATGATGCACAAGCCTTTATGTACGAGGATAATTTTGAGGAGGCTCTTAAGATGTGGCGTTTGGCCGAGGATAAAGACCCTGAAAATCCAAATGTCTGGTATAATATTGGTGTGTGCTGCAAAAACACTTCAAAGGACCGAGAAATGTCGGAGCAATATCTGCGTAAGGCTTTGGATTATGTAAATCCAAAATACAAAAGGGGTGAACATAAGGAGCGTACGGCGCCTATCGACTGCTACTATCACCTCGGATCGGTTCTTCGTATGTTGGGGAAATATGAGGAAAGTACCGAGATGCTTGTGAAAGCTAGGCAGCTCGCGCAGGAAAATAACAGGGAAAAGCTTGTCGAGCTGATTGACGAGGAAATGGAAATCACCATAAATGCAAAAAATATTTCGACACGTAAGTCGTGCTTGAAGATGGAGGTCGAAAATATTGGCGATGTGGTCAATTCGGAGTATTCCGATCACTCACCAATAATTTCGTGCGACGGTAGAACATTATATTTTACTTCGAAACGACCTAATTCTCTTGGGTCCGAGGGTTTCGAAAATATTTATGTGACTACCAAGGACGATGACGGCAAATGGCGCGAACCTGAGATGTTGCCTGCAGGTATTAATACCAAAGGCAGCAATGAGTCTGTCGTGGCACTCTCTCCTGACGGAAAGGAATTGTATTTTTTTAGGTCGGGTACTTCGTTGCAAGGCAATTTGTATGTTGTCGAAAAAGGTCGCAATGGTTCGTGGGGAAAACCTAGCAATTTGAGCACGTCAATAAATACAAAGTACAGGGAATCGCACGTGACTATCTCTCCCGATGGTAGCAGTATGTATTTTACTAGCGACCGTCCTGGTGGTTTCGGCGGACTCGACATTTATGTCATGAAAAAGTTGCCTAACGGACAATGGTCGGAACCTAAGGTTCTTCCTGCCGAGGTTAATACCCCGAAAGATGAGGAATATCCTTTTGTTCATCCCAATGGTTCGATTTTGTATTTCAACTCAAAGGGTCATGAGACCGTCGGTGGATACGATGTATTTTTCTCCCGCATAAACGAGGATGGAACCTTCAGTCCTGCCGAGAATATGTGTAGTCCTATCAATACTCCCGACAATGATATATGCTATTCGCTTAGTTGCGATGGAAAGACCGCATACGTTGCTGGTGTTCGCGCCGATTCGTATGGAGAGTACGACTTGTATGTAATTTCCGACAAGACCGAGGAAAGCAACATGATAGTGTATCGCGGAGCTGTAAAATATGCCGACAATGCAGTTCCTAAGGGTGTCTTGGTGTGGGTGAAGAACACTACTACTGGCGCCGATTTGGGTTCGTATAAGCTCGACAGCGCCGGCAATTATACATGCTACTTGCTGCCAAGCAACGACTACAGCCTTACATATTCGAAAAATGGCGAAAAGTTGAACGATATGCAGAAGACTCCTGCAGATAATGAAGTCACTGCTTTCAGGGAAAGCGGAAATCCGGTACAACTCGACGATATTATTCTTCCGTTGTCGACAAGCGAAGCTTCGGTTACTTTGTATGGCAATAGCGACCTTACCGCCGATGCAATCTCGGTACTCAACAAGGTTAAAAAGACAGCCGACGAACTTAACGAGGAGTCGAGAATTCTTTGTGTAAACTTCGAATTCGATGAAAACCAGATTGCTCCCAATTCACCTCAGCTAAAGAAAGTTGTCGATTATTTGGCCGGTTCGGTGAACAAGGCAAATATGTCGTACAACGAGAAACCAATGGACAGGAACCTGTATAATGTAACTGTATTGTACGAGCCTGAACTCATTGCCGACAATCCTCCACAGGCAGTTATGGATACTGTAGAAATTGGTAATGTATATTTCGATTTCGACAAGTATAACATCAAGTCCGAATACGAAGGCTTGCTCAATAAGTTGTCCGAATTTATGGTCGATAACCCAGGTGCTAAGATAGAAGTTGGCGGTCATGCCGACTATACTGGTACCGACGAATACAACTACTTGCTTTCTGGCCGCCGTGCTATGGCAGTAAAGGATTATCTTGTTGGCAAGGGCGTAAAGCAGGACAAGATCGAAATTGTTAAGTACGGTGAATCGAAGCCTATAGCTAACAACAGCAGAAGCTCGCTTAGAAAGTATAACCGTCGTGTAGATTTTAGGGTCCTCATTCAGGGTAGCGATGCTTACCTGAAAATTAAGTCAGAAACAATAGTTGACGACGGTAAGGGTGACCCCACGGCTTACAATGCAAGCAGAACAACCAAGGTATTCAGAGTTCAGGTATTTGCATTGTCAACCCAGAAGCCAGTAAATAGCTTTGGTATTCCAAACCTTAAGGTACGCGAGTTTAATGGAGTATATAAGTATTACATAGGAGATTTTGATACTTATGAAGAAGCTAAGCAGGTAATGGAATCGCTTGACGAGCAGTATCGCTCTTCGGCAATAGTACTCGAATCGAGAAAGTAAATTTATGTATACATATTTCGAAAATGCTGCGCTTAGGCGCGGCATTTTTTTTATGGAGTTTCTATATCAACATGAAATTTTGACGTTTTTAGGCGCGTGTGGTATAAATGCCTAGAAAATACATTTATTATTAAGTTGCTTATTATCAAAAATATACCATCTAGAGAATAATATCCTGTTTTTCTATATAGTCGCAGGTTTGCGAAAATTCTAGAAAAAAATATTTGGCTCAAACCGTTGATAGTTAATGGTTTATTGGCTAATTTTGAAAATTTTCTGATTTTCTGAAAAATGGCAAATATGTTGATACATATTAAATTCAAATATAATAAAAATTTATACATTGCACGATAATTGTGCTAATTAAGGTGATATTTTGATGAAAAAATGCTTTTTCATCTCTTGTACCTTATAAAAAAGATTTAACTTTGTAGCAGATTTCGCTTTTATAGAAGTGGAAATTTTGGTTCAACATTAAAAAATAAAGAAGGCTCGCAGAGCCTTTCTTTTTTTGTGTCCACAAAAAAAACTGCGCAGCACCCGAAAGTACTGCGCAGCGACATTATGAAACACTTAATTTATACAAGTCCTGAGAATCCCATGAAAGCAAGTGCGAGGATACCAGCAACTACGAGAGCTGCGGGAACGCCCTTCATGCCTTCTGGAATCGGGAGCTTTGCCAGATGTTCGCGGATACCTGCGAAGATTACCAATGCAAGCATGAATCCCAATGCGGTACCTATTGCGAATACTATTGCCGGCAAAAGCGAAGTTGCATCGAGTCCCATCGAGTTGTATGTTCCGTTGCCAACCAATATTGCAACACCAAGTATTGCGCAGTTGGTGGTAATAAGCGGAAGGAAAATACCGAGTGCCTGATACAGCGACGGGCTTATCTTCTTGAGGATAATCTCGACCATCTGTACGAGGGCAGCGATTATGAGGATGAATGCAACTGTCTGCATAAACTGAATTCCCAACGGATTGAGGATGTAGGTCTGCACGAGCCATGTCACAATGGTTGCAAGAGTCATTACGAACAGGACTGCGCTTCCCATTCCTACAGCCGTCTTAACCTTTCCCGATACGCCAAGGAACGGGCATATTCCGAGAAACTGGGCAAGCACGATGTTATTTACGAGCATTGCCGATATTATGATGAGTATGTATGCCATAGTCGTAAATTTTATTTGTTAAACCTTCTTACTACTGCTATAAAATATGCCAATCCGAAGAATGCACCCGGAGCAAGCACGAATACGAGGATTCCGTCGGCCTGAATGAACTGCCATCCGAAGATTGACAGGCTACCGAGGACTTCGCGTACAGCACCCAATATCATAAGTGCAAGTGCGTATCCGAGACCCATTCCCAAACCATCGACGCAGGATGCCCAAACGCCGTTCTTCGAAGCAAACGCCTCGGCACGACCGAGAACTATGCAGTTTACAACGATAAGCGGAATGAACAATCCCAATGTTTCGTAAATACCCGGCAAGTAAGCCTGCATGAGCAAGTCAATTACCGTTACGAACGATGCGATTACAACGATGTACGATGGAATACGCACCTTGTCGGGGATAAGATTCTTGATTAGCGATATTACTATGTTGGAGCATACGAGGACGAATGTCGTCGCAAGACCCATGCTCAAGCCGTTGATTGCCGATGTGGTGGTTCCCAGTGTCGGGCAGCAGCCAAGCAACATTACCAATACGGGGTTCTCCTTTATGAAACCCTTAGTGAAATTCTTCCAGTTATTCATTGTCCTGTCCTCCTTCTTCTTTAAGAGTAACCTCAATACTGTTTTCTCCAGACTTGCATACCGTCGAAACATTTGTTAATGTATCGCAACATTTACTATCTTTAACGATTAAGGTATCGGTAGATACGCAAGTGTCAACTGTATTAACATAGGTTGCGTAAGCCTTGTTGAGAGCATCGCAGAAAGCACGCGACGAGATTGTTGCTGCTGTGATAGCGTCAACATCGCCACCGTCCTTGCTAACCTTTGCTGGGGTAGAAAGGTCTTTGCCGATTACATTGCCCTTTCCGCCTTCCTGGAACCAGTCGCCCATCTTCGAACCAAGACCGGCGGTTTCCTTATGTTCCAAAACGGTGTATCCGAAAATCTTGCCTTCGGTATCGAAACCGACCAAAACCTTTACATCGCCGCCGAAACCCTTGTCGGTAACAACCTCGACAGCTGTTCCAACTAACTGTTCGTTAGCGTCGAATGCCTTGTAGGTTGGAACGCCTTCAACTTCTTCGGCTACCTGATGGTCGAATGCCGGGAGCACCTTCATAAGACCTTCGTTCAACTTCTTTTCTTTCACCTGTGCAATAGGCTCCTGGGTAAAGTAATATACGAAACCGAGAGCCACGGCTGCCACTACTGTAATCACGAACAGCGTGAGCACCATATTTATTAAAGAACTTTGTTTCTTTGCCATGATAATTCTTTTTTAGGTTCCACAATTATTTCTTTACCTCTTCCTTTGGCGGTTTTACAACCTCACCGAAACGCTTCGGCTTGCACCAGTTGTTAATCAGCGGAACAAGTGCGTTCATAATAAGAATTGCGAACGACATACCTTCCGGATACGAACCCCAGGTTCTGATTAAGATGGTGATGATACCGATACCAACACCGTAAACCAACATTCCCTTGCCAGTCATTGGCGAAGTTACCATATCGGTTGCCATGTAGATAGCACCGAGCAGGGCACCACCGGCGAGTATATGGAACAGCGGGTCGGCGTACTTGGTCGGGTCAACGCCCCAAAGTATTGCCGAGAAAGCAGCCATAGTTCCGAGAACTGCAACTGGAATATGCCAGGTTATAACCTTGCGGATAAGCAGGAAGATACCGCCAAGGAGCAGTGCTATTGCCGACATTTCGCCGAGCGAACCGCCCATGTTGCCGATAAACATATCCATATAGTTGTAGTCAACCATCTGACCTTCGTTGAGAAGTCCCAGTGGAGTTGGACCTGTTACTGCATCAAGAGCCTTGATGTCCCAAATTGGTTCCGGAGTTGGCCAGGTGGTCATCTGCGACGGGAACGAAATGAGCAGGAATACACGACCTACGATTGCAGGGTTGAACGGGTTGTTTCCAAGTCCGCCGAAAGTCATCTTTGCGATGCCTATTGCGACAATTGCACCTATAACAATAATCCACCAGTCGAGGTTTGCAGGAACATTGAATGCAAGAAGCATACCTGTTACAATTGCCGAACCGTCGCAAATAGTGGTCTTTCCCTTCAATAAGAACTTCTGAATCAGCCATTCAACAGCCATACAAGCGACTATCGAGATTAAAGTAACCCTGATAGCGTTGAGTCCGAAGAAGTAAACCGATACGCAGAAGGCCGGTAACAGCGCAATTACCACGCTGTACATTATCTTTTTCACCGACTCGTTGCTGTGAACATGCGGTGACATTGCGATTGCTAATCTATTATCTGCCATAGCTGTTACTATTTTTTAGACCTTAAAATTTTTGTTACTGTCGCTTTACCGTAGCGGATGTAGTCGGTAATAGGAATTCCTGCAGGGCAGGTGAAGCTGCACGAACCGCATTCGATGCAGTCGAGCACTCTTTCTTCCTTCAAAGCGTCGAAGTCGCGAATCTTGGCGAGGTTCTTGAGCAAGTAAGGTTCAAGACCCATACAGCAAGCGCTTACGCACTTTCCGCAGCGGATGCAAGCATTTTCTTCCATACGGACGCTTTCGCTCTGCTTGAACATCAGCACGCCTGATGTACCCTTTGTTACAGGTACTTCGAGCGACTTCACAGCCTTACCCATCATAGGTCCGCCGTTTACTACCTTGCCAGTGTCTTCGGGCAAACCGCCAACTGCTGCAATGAGGTGGCTCAATGGAGTACCTACTCTTGCAAGTATGTTCTTCGGCGACTTAACCGACTTACCAGTTACAGTTACAACGCGCTCGAACAAAGGTTTGTTCTTCTGTACTGCTTCGTAGATTGCGAAGGTAGAACCAACATTCTGAACTACGCAACCAACATCAATAGGCAATGCTGGAGGAGCAGGGATTTCGCGGTTTACGGTAGCCTTGATAAGCTGCTTTTCACCACCTTGCGGATATTTAACCTTCAAAGGCATAACGGTGATTCCGTACTTCTTTGCTGCCTCGGTCATCTTGGCTATTGCATCAGGCTTGTTGTTCTCGATACCGATGATGATTTTTTCGGCACCGGTAGCCTTCTGTATAATCTTGCAGCCAACCATTATTTCCTCGGTATGCTCGAGCATAAGACGGTGGTCGGCAGTAAGGTAAGGTTCGCATTCAACACCATTTATAATAAGGTGCTCGCATTTCTTGCCCTGTGGAACCGACAACTTAACATGAGCCGGGAAAGTTGCACCGCCAGTACCAACAATACCGCATTCGGCAATCTTGGCGCGGATTTCTTCGGCGCTCATTGTGATTTCGGTCTTCAGGTCGGGAGTACGGTCGATGGTTTCGAGCCATTCGTCGCCTTCTACATTGATGAAGATACATGTATTCTTGTAGCCCGAAGTGTCGATTGTCTTCTCAATCTTAGCAACAGTACCCGATACCGACGAGTGAATGTTTGCCGATACGAATCCGGTGCTCTTAGCGATGAGCTGTCCGACCTTTACGGTGTCGCCCTTGGCAACTACCGGTTCGGCAGGAGCACCGATGTGCTGTGCGATAGGAATCATTACCTGCTTGGGCAGTTCTATTCTTTCGATAGGATTTCCTTTTGAAATCTTATTTTCTTGTGGATGAACACCACCTTTTGGAAAAGTTCTTAACACGATGAGTCCTCCTGAGTTTAGTTGTTATTTACATTGTTTTCTACCACTGTGGCTTCGGCTGGTGCTGATGCAGGAGCTGGCTGTGCTTCGGGCTTCGGAGCAGGCGGAGTTGCCGGCTTAGGCGGGAAGTTTACAGCGTTGATTGCACCTGTTGGGCATTCTGCAACGCACTTGCGGCACGACTTGCACTTTGTGAAGTCGATATATGCAACATTGTTCTCGACGGTGATAGCCTCGAACGGGCAAACCTTTGCGCACTTGCCGCAACCGATACAAGCAGCCTTGCAAGCCTTCATAGCTTCGGCACCCTTGTCCTTGTTGATGCAGCCTACATAAACACGACGGTCGTTCTTGCCACGAGGTCTTACCTCGATGACACCGCGCGGACACATCTTGGCGCAACCGCCGCAACCACCGCACTTGTCATAGTCGATTTCGGGAAGTCCCGTTTCCTGGTTAATAGATATTGCACCGAAATGGCATCCTGCAACGCAGTCGCCATAGCCGAGGCAACCGTACTGGCAGCCAGTGTCGCCGCTCGATGTAGCGTGAGCGATAGCGCAGGTCTTGGCTCCGTCGTAGGTCGAAGTCTGCGGACGCTTATCGTGTGAACCGCAGCATCTAACGACTGCAACCATAGGTTCCTTTTCCTCGGCTACAAGTCCCATAACGGCAGCAACCTTGCTCATGGCAGCATTACCGCCTGCTGGGCAGTACTTGCCATCGAGATTACCGCTTTTCACAACGGCTTCCGACAAACCCCTACAACCGGGGAATCCGCATCCACCGCAATTTGCACCCGGCAGGCACGCTTCCACTTCGTCGATGCGCGGGTCCTCTTCTACCTTGAATTTCTTGGCGACAAAGAACAGTATTATCGCTAACACTATTCCTAGCGCACACAAAGGTATCACAGTCCAAATTACAATCTCCATAAATTCACTGATTTAAATTATTAATTTTTGTTTCTGATTTCTAAATTAGATGATTCGATAATTTGATGGTTTGACGATTCTATGATTTCAGTTTCCTTGGTTTCATCTTGTATCTCACTGAGTGGAGTCGATGGGGTGGAATCATAAGAAAGGCTTTTCTCAATCCTAAAGTTAAAAACCTTCTTTATCTTGTCCCGCAGCAGATACAGCACCACATAATATGCCGTGAGCAGAACCAACGATACCAATGCGGCAATTCCTTCATTCACGCCGACACCAATCAGCACGAAAAGTCCAATCATCACCACGACAAACGGAAGCGCATAACCGATAAGCACGGCCTTGGTGCCCATCGTCTGCGTCATCTTTACATTTACTTCGTCGCCTACGGAAATTTCCTGTCCTTGCATAAGCTGGGCCTCGACGACCCTGCTGCCCGATTCGCTTGAACCGCAGAACGATGTAGCCTTGCAGGTGGCGCAAGCCGACGACACCATAATCTCAACGGTGGCGGTGCTGCCAGCGATTGACTTCACTGTTCCCTTGTGCGATATTTCTGCCGATTCGGGCATTTTACAATTTCAATAATAATTGATTGCAAAAATAGATTAATAAATGTTTTTATGCAATAATAAATTTAAGGAAATTTTAAGAAGGTAAAATGTACCAAAAATCCTAAGAAATCATCTTGACACAAACCTGTGTGATACAATGTTGTGTGATACAAGTTTGTGTTAGATTGATTTTAATAAAAATAATAGTGACATTTTACAAATATTTACACCAATAAGTTATTATTATTCAATATAATACACATCACACAAAGTTGTGTGATACAAATTTGTGTGACACAATGTTGTGTTATTAAAAAAAGTTGTATATTTGCGGTGAGAAACAACTCTAAATATGGACAAGATATTTCTATTCGGAGAATCAATCGGCGACAACAACTTCATAGGAAGGGAAGCCGAAATAAAACGACTTAAAGCCAACTTTACGCATGGTATAAACACTATGCTCATCTCGCCACGCAGGTGGGGAAAAACATCTTTGGTCAAGAAGGTTGCAAAAGAAGTTAAAAGCGATAAGCTAAAGGTCGTTTTCATGGATATTTTTTGGTGTAGAAGCGAATACGATTTCTATAATGTCTTTGCAGAGGCTGTGCTAAGGCAGACAGCAAGTCGTTTTGAGGAGTTTGTTGATACGGCGACATCTTTTCTCGGCCGCATAGTTTCAAGGGTTGCGCTATCACCCGACCCTAACTCCGAAATCTCGCTTTCGTTAGGCATTACACCCAAAACTCACACTCCTGAGGAAATTCTTGAGTTACCTGAACGCATTGCAACAAAAAAGAAATGCCATATTGTAGTTTGCATAGACGAGTTCCAGCAGATTGGCGAATTCGAAAAGTCGCTTTCGGTGCAGAAAAGGATGCGTACGGTATGGCAACACCAGCAAAACACAAGCTATTGCCTGTTCGGAAGCAAGAAGCATCTGCTCGAAAATATATTCCAGAGCCGTAGCAACCCGTTCTACAAGTTCGGCGACATTGCACCGCTCGACCCTATTCCTGTCGAAACATGGATTCCATACATAACCAAAGGATTTGCCAAGGAAAACAAAAAGATAAGCGAGGATTTCTGCAAGCGGATTTGCGAAATAGTAAAATACAACCCATCGTATGTTCAGCAACTTTCATGGCTTACACTATTAAACACCGACAAAGATGTAACAGATGATATTTTCAAACGGTCGGTGGATGACCTTATAAAAGAAAACACCCAACTTTTCCTGCAGCAAACAGAAAGTCTTACTTCGTACCAGACAAATTTCCTCCGCGCACTGCTCGATGGTGTAAGTAAAGATTTCGGAATAAAGGAAATCCGCGAAACATACTCGCTCGGAACTTACAGCAACATAGCAAGAATAAAAACATCGCTTACCGACAAGGAACTCATCGACTTTGATACTTCTGGCACTTTCATTGCCGACCCTGTGCTTGAATTGTGGCTGAAAAAAATATTGTGACCTATGAACGAAACAAAAATCATATCGCTTTTGCCAAAGTTCGACACAACATTCTTCGAGCGTTACGCCAAGATTGTGCTAGTCGATTTGCTTGGTGAAAAATACACCAACCTTGTCAACCGCGACCGCCCCGACCTGCAGGACAACGATGCCAGCATCGGCATAGAAGTTACCCGTGCAATGGTTACCGGTCGCGACGATGCAATTTCGCTCATCACCGACATGGCTGGTGCCGATGACATTTCCGATAGCGACATCGAACGCATCAGGCGCTACGGCTATAGCTACGGTATCCACCGCAGATTGATGGGTAAGGTCGAAAAAGAATTCTGGTCGCTGGCAATTCCGCTCAAGCGCATAATCGAAAGCAAAGTGTGCAAGGTGGCAAACGGTTTTTACGGCAGCTTCCACGAATTCGGGCTGTTTGTATTCTCGAAGGACGAACTTTCGCTCGAATACGCTACGCAAACAATGGACTACACCATCGAAATACAGCAGGAAAACGCGACAAAGTACGCCACAATGTTCATTTTTGATACGCATTCGCTCTTTGTCTGCGACCTCGTGAACGACATAATAACGCAGATAAATGTAAGCGCCGAACAATGCGAAAGATATTATATGGAAGCATTAAAATAATTTTTTGTTTTGCATTTCGATGAAAAGATTAATTTTGCGAAGTGAAAAAAGAATGTAGAACCTAAAAGTGTAATAAGATGAAAAAGAGTATTTTCTTTATTATTTTAGCAGTTGCATTTGCTTTTGCATCATGCAGTTCAATGTCTAATGTAGCTTCTTCTGACACTGTAGCAAAGACTGCTGGTACTTCATGCGGATCGTCGCTTGTAAACCTTTACAAGTCGTACAAGGCTGCTGGCAACAAGGTTAATATGAACGATACCAATGTTCTTACCAATGCTATCGCTTTGTCAACCAGCATTTCTGGCTTGAAGCAGAATGGCAAGGATTCGGCCTATCGCAAATCGTACATTGCTGGTATGCTTCTCGGTGGTGCAGGCATACTTACCGAAACAAGTGCTGCAAATGTTTACGACGGTTTGGTAACTTCGTCGAATGCGCTGTCGAACATCAACACATCGTCGAGTGCAAGTACACTGACAACTGCTGCAAACGCACTTAGCACAATTCTCGGATTGTTCTAATTTGTACGTAAACGAAAATAAAAATGGGCGAAATTTTTCGCCCATTTTTATTTTTTACCCGTATGTCCGAATCCGCCTGCTCCGCGCTCGGTTTCGTTGAGTTCCTCAACCTGTATCCATTCGGCTTGCTCGTGACGGGCAATGACCATTTGGCAGATGCGTTCGCCATGCTCAATCTTGAAATCTTCGGTCGAAAGGTTGATGAGGATTACGCCAATTTCGCCACGATAGTCGGCATCGATGGTGCCGGGAGTGTTGAGAACTGTGATTCCGTGCTTCAGTGCAAGACCGCTGCGAGGACGAATCTGCGCTTCGTATCCTTCGGGCAGTTCGATGAAAAGTCCTGTCGGTATCAACTTGCGCTCCATTGGCTTCAGGATTACTGGTTCTGCAAGGTTTGCACGAAGGTCGATGCCTGCCGACTGCGAGGTTGCGTACTGCGGCAAAGCATTGGTCGATTTGTTTACTATTCTGATCTTCATTGTATTATCTTTTTAATAATTTCCGTTTTACTCCAGAGACGACTTGTTTTACAAGTACGCGTTCGTTGTACATTACAACTGCAAGATATACCAGCATAAGCAATGTGTTGACAATGATTGCAAT
>JAEEGK010024812.1_pt1 | contig 12390 bp, 4 predicted proteins | sample 8958771 | NCBI WGS metagenome assembly JAEEGK01 (sample SAMN16246547, study PRJNA631951) | gut metagenome | biome: gut microbiome; feature: rumen; material: SC-attached | host: Bos | place: Iran: Karaj | collected 2018-10 | reverse complement strand
GCAACTGGACAGGGAAAGGGTCGAAGCGGGCAAGACATTCGGTTTACAGCTCGTATTCCCCCTGCAAGAACTCCCCGCCAACCGCGGGAACCTCGCCATCGAAACGCAGAACGGCTTTTCGCTGGTGGGCCTCGACAGTGCAGACCAGGTAATCCGCCCCAGCATGGAAGACATGTTCAACTCCTTTTTCGGGGGCGGCAGCCGCGGCGGCTACAAGGCACGCATCTATACCTTCAAGCTCAAGGCACCCAAGAAGACCGGCCGAATCAGTGCCGGGCAGATCTACATGGATATCGACGGGCAAAAGCGCGCCATCTCGGGCGACATTCCCGTTAGCATCCAGCGTTCCTACAGCGATGACGCCCTCACGGTAAGCCTCACCCCGAACAAGAAATCCATCTACGAGGGCGAGCAGTTCAGCGTGACGCTCGGGTTCCACACCTACGAACACTTTGAGGGTGGTCTGCAGGCGACCGATATGAACACGGGCAACGACTTCATTGTACACCGTAGCGACCTCGCAAACCTCAAGTTCGAACCCGTGGAAGGCAACCGCCGCGAAATGCAGGCGAGCGCCAAGTTTGCATGGCTGAGCCCCACCAAGAGCGGCAACCTGCAGATTCCTCCGTTCAAGTTCAAGTACGTAAAGCGAGGCGAGCCGAAAATCGTCGAAGAAAACAAGCAGATGGGCGGTATGTCGTTCCATTCGCAGTCCATCAAGCAGGAATCCATCGACGCGGAAACGCAGACTCCCCCGATCAACATTACCGTAAAGCCGCTCCCCACCGAAGGCAGGCCCGCGGACTTCAGCGGCATGGTGGGCGACTACAAGTTCAGCGCCGACTTTGACCGCACCAACCTCAAGGTGGGCGAAGCGCTCACGCTCTCGGTAGACATCAAGGGCGACGGCACCCCCGGCACCATTACCGACCCCAAGTTCCCGGACTTCAGCGACTTCCGCTCCGTGCCTCCCGAGAACAACATCAGCAAGAAGGTCGTTGGCAACAAGGTCATTACCAGCAAGAGCATAAAAGTTTTCCTGTACCCCAAGAAGAAGGGCGAATTCAACGTCCCCGAAATCACGTACAGCTGGTTTAACCCCGCCAAGAAAAAGTACGAGACCGCAAAGGCGGGCCCCTGGACCATTACCGTCGAGAAGGGCGAAAACGCACCCGAGGCCATTTTCCAGGCACCTGTCGCACAGGGCCCCGCCGCCGTGCAAAAGCAGGAAATCGAATCCCTCGGGAACGACATACGCTTTATACACGCGGTAAAGGGCAATGCGGAATCCTCGCACCCGCACAGGAGCGTAATGTTCTGGATTATATTCCTGGCGGCCATCCCCTTCTACTTCATCGTGACACTCGCGATTCGCAGGCACAGGAAACACAGCAGCGATGCGGCCCTGATGCGCAAGGGCAAGGCCGACAAGATGCTCAAGGCAAGGTTTGCAAATGCACGAGCCGCACTCCAGAAGGGCGACGCAAAGGCACTCTATGCGGCACTCGAGAACGGGCTCATCGATTACCTGAGCGACAAGACCAACCTGGAATTCAAGGGCATGACGCGCCCGCAAATGAAGGATGAACTTGCGAAGCTCGGCGTGAACGCAGAGACCATTGCAGCCATCGACAGCTGGCTCGAAAAGTGTGCGTTCGCAAGGTTCGCCCCGGTGAACCCCTCCGCCGAAGAACAGAAGAATATGCTCGAGGATGTAGAAAAACTGTGCGAAGGACTTAAGGTATAACGAGATGCTTATGAAAAAGATTTTGCTTATCTTATTTGCAGTCGCAGTATCATTCGGTTCGGCATTTGCCGCCGAAAAGTGCCCGGGCATCGAGGCCGGCACCAAGGCCTACAACGAGAGCGATTTCGAGCGCGCTATCGACGAATGGCGCACCTGCGTCGACAATGGCATGGAAGACGCCGACCTCTACTACAACCTCGCGAACGCCTATTTCCGTAACGGCAAGCTCGGGTTCTCCATCTTCTACTACAAGCAGGCACTCCGCCTGCGCGCTACCGACGACGATATACTGCACAACCTCAAGTACGCGCAGGCCATGACCCGCGACAAGGTGGAAGAAGATGAGGAAGAAAACCCCATCCTCACCGGGCTATTCAAGGCGCACCACGCGCTCTCCCTCAAGGCGCAGCTGTTCGTGCTACTCGCCCTCTTCTGGATTATAGCCCTCGTGCTTATCGCCCGCAAGGTCGTTATCGGTGAAACCCGCAAGAACATCTGTACAGGCATCGTATTTGCGCTTACGACCGTCTTCTGCATTATCGGGGCAAGCGCCGCCTATAAGGTAATCGTCCTCGAAACCGAAATTACCGGCGTGGTAACTGCGGCAGATGCCGACGTGACAAGCGCCCCGAGCGACAAGTCGCAGACGCTCAACACGCTTTCCGAAGGCACTTCCTTCGAGGTTATTTCCGTGCAGGGGAACTTCGCCGAAATCCGCCTCGGCGAAAAGATCAAGGGCTTCGTAAAGCTCTCCGAAGTAGGCATTGTGAAGTAAAAAAGTCATCCTGGGACTGAAAGTCCCGGGATCCATACATTGACACTTAGTTAAACTTCAGCAGCAACGCGATTTCGAACTGCAGTATCTGACGCAGGTGCGGAGTCTCGTCGTCCAGTTTCTCGTGAATCTGGCGGTACTCGATGTAGCTGCTCATCGACGCCATCTTGTTGAACTGGTAGCTTGCACTCGGGCGGATAAACCACTCGTGCGTACGTGAAGGCACGGTGCGGTCCGAAAGCGTCAGCTCGGGCTTGTACACGGTATTGGGCACATCGACGCCGGAATCGAAATTCCACTGCTTGTAAATGCCGTCGGTACCGCTTTCCTTGTTCCACATATTGTAGTTCTTGTCGACCGGCGTGTATTCCTTGCGGATAGTCTTATTGTAGTCGTAGCCCGCAGTGAGTTTCAGGTCCACATTATTCTCGAGCTTGAAGTACCATTTCCAGAACTGGAACCCCTTCTTGAGCTTGAGCGGGTACGATATAGTAAAGTCATCGCCGATATTAAACGCGAAGTCATTGTACAGTGCGGTATGGATCCAGGGCGTGTTCCAGAAGTAGTCCGTGGTATCGGCGATGTTGCCGAGCGAGTCGGGCCAGCACGGGAGCCCGATGACTTCTTCCTTCGGGCGTCTGTCCGTAGTCTCAATCTTGAGGCGCACAGCGTTCTCAATCTTCAGGTTGCTCTGCGTGAGGAACGTGATGCGAACGAGCGGGTTGAAGTTAATCTGGTGCGACCAGGAATCTTCTGCACTCTGGAACGGCTTGACACTCGTGGTACGCGTGTAGTCAAAGCGGTGGATGGTGCTTACGCTCCTGAAGCTATTCAGGAACGATATACGCTGGGCAAAGTTCGGCACCGTCACGCCGACGCCAATCTTCGGCCACACCGTGGTGGTATCGATATACAGCGGGTACTCGCGGGACTGCGAGAAGTCCTCCTTCCACTGCAAGTCACCCGTAAGGCCGATATCCCAGATGGGGAGCGTGATGCCCGTACCGATCTGGAAGCTACGCGATACCGCATGGCGGAAATTGCCCTGGTACACAAGCGTATCGACATCCCTGTTGCGGTACTGTCCGAACTTTTCAAAATCACCGCGCGAGGTGAGGCCCATATCGCCCGAAACTATATTCCAAAGCCCGCGATTGCGGTAGCCGTTACCGATACCGAGACCATAGAGGTAGTACTGGAACGGAGTCACGCCCTGCTGCTCATACAGTTGCGCAAGCGTAAAGTTCTCGCCCAAGGTGTTGGTACTCGCAGCCCAGTTAAATCGGATTTCGCGCCACTTGATTTTCTCTACCGCGCTTACCGCCTTCGATTCCTTGCCAAAGAGCTTCAGGAAATCGACAATCTTGAATGTCGGACTGAACTCAAAGCGGTTGGTCTGCGATATGGTCCAGTAGTTCTTCTCGAGACTCTTCTGGTCCATAAAGTCAAAGTTGTCGGGAATAGTCTTCTGCTGGTTAAAGTCAGAAGTATAGGCCATGTTAAACGGCAGGAACGGCACCAGTCGCGGGTTGAAGTTCACCTTGAACTGTTGCGTGCGGGAACGTTCGTTCCTCAGAATGCCGTAGGACTTGCCGTACTCGCGGGTGCCCACGCTATCTACCTTGTAGAACGAAGTCGAATCATAACGTATCTCGTAGGAATCCGGGTTCGACATGTCGATTGCCATCGGCTGCCCGTTAGCATCCTTCTTCGCGATAGTATCGGTCGGGATAATCACGAGGCTGTCGCGGGACACATACACCTTCCTGTCGGTATGGTCGTAGTCGAACACGTAGCCGCTCGCAAAGAGCCCACCTTCGTCGGGGCTGAAGAAGTGTTCCTTCACGAACCCTTCGCGGTCACCGCCTCCGTACATATCACGCTTGATGTTCAGGGAGTAACTTGTAGAAAGGAACGAGAGGATATTCCAGCGCATGTTCAGCTTGTGGTTCAAATCCGCCGTGTAGGTTACCACCTTGTCCACCTGCGGTTCCACAAAGTCCGGATCGCGCACCTGGTTCACGTAGCGCACGTAGTTGAAGTCGAACAATGTCACGTCGAAGGTCTGCGGCCACGGTTCAAACTCGGTCTTGGCCAAGGCCTTCAGGAAGGTGTTCTCGGACTTCGCGAGAGACTCAAACGGCTTAAACTTGAAGAGGCTGAACGTACCCAGCTTGTACTCGAGTATCGTGTGGTACGAATACGTGGAATCCGACGCGGTCGTCGCACGGCCTTCGGACTGCCGGTAAGAATAACTTGCCGCAGGGCGTTCGAGGAATATCTGCGTGAGTGCCTCGCCCACCTTGGAATCGACCGCCTTGTAGTTCTTGCTATAACTGATGCTGAAGTTCTTCTCGCGGACGTAGGACTGGTAACCCTTCGACTGCGCATCGTCCCTGAGTTCCTGTTCCTTCTTGTCCTTCGTCACGGCAAGTTCTGCCTGGAACATGTCCTTCGTGAGTTCGCCGAAGCTGCTGCGGTCAAGAGTCAAGTCATCGGAAGGCTTCATGTAGGGGCGCTTCGTGGTGCTCCTGTAACCGAGGCTCATCGGGATATGGAACCCGAGGCTGTCGGCAAGGAACTTGTTCAGGCTAAGGGTAATGTCACCCGAAACATCGAGCTGCGATGCGGCCTGAGAAAGTTTGGGCTTCGGCGAACCGCCCGTAGTCGAGAGCGTCGCAAATGCACCATCCTGGTAGCGCACCGCACCCGAAACAGAAAGGAAGTCCGCGAAGTTCACCTGTGCGGAGGTACGCGCCGCATAACCCCATTCCGTATCCATGTCCGAAAGGCGCAAGTCGTCAATCCAGAAGGTACCCTCAAGGTCTGCCGCAGAGGCATTGGAATCCGCGATAATCACGAAACGCATCCAGTCGATGCTCGTGACGGTCGGGTTACCCACCAGGCGCAACCTCTCCTCGCGTTCGCCACCGAGTTCCTTCACCACGGGTTCCACAAACGGCGGGTGGCGCCCCTGCTTCAGGTCCGAGAAATCAGAGACGTTCATCGCAAATGCGTTTGCAAGCCAGTTCTGTTCGTGGCAGTCCTGTTCGCGTTCCGCAGAAGTAGAATCATACTTTACCGGGCGGAAACTCCATTCGTAGTAGTCGCTCGAACCATCCAGCGAGCCGGAGCCGAACTGGAAGGCAAAGCGCACGGGGACCTTGTCCGCCTTCGTCACGTAATGGATTTCCATCCTCAGCGACTTGTACGAGGAAAGGTCCTTCTTGTCGGTCTCAAATATGCGCGTCACGCCCACTTCCTGTCCCGGATTCATGTTGTGGTAGTCAAGCACCAGGGCAGTCTCTTTCAGGGGCGCGTTCGTCTCGGAGTCACGTTCCGTCTTGGTGTTCGGGCTCTTGAAATACGTGTTCGCGTTCTCGCGACTATTGATGGTCGAGACCCTCACGTAGGTGGTGTCAGTCGCGCCCACCGATTCCGAAACAGAAGTCTCGATTCCGTTCACACTAACAATCTGCGAATTCTCGGTCGAAGATGTCTTGTAGAAGTCGGCAACGGTCGTTTCTTCCCAGGCATTCCCCACCACGGCAAGGCCAACAATCTGCACCTTCGCCTCGGCCACGCCCGGATTGAGCTTGCCCATCCAGAGCCTGGTAAAGAGCGACTGCGCAAGGATAGACTTGTAGTCGCTACCCGCAGAAGACACAACCGTATCGTACTGGTTCAGCGGAATGCGCCACTTGCGCCATCCGTTCTTCAACTTTTCGAAATGGGCCTCGTTCGTATCCGAAAGGTCAATGCGGTAACGCACGAAGTTGATGTCGGTATCAAGCGAACCGTTCTTGTTGATGTCTTCGGTATCGTACGTACGTTCACCGGAGTTGTTCTCGGTTCCGTTGATGGTTACCGGCGGGTCACTGTCATCGTCCAGGTCATCATTGAAGTTATCAAGCGCGATATCCGTCGTGGGGCCAGAATTGGTGGAGTTCCTCACACTCGAAATACATTCCGACGTACGGCAGTCCCAGACCAGGCGCTCTTCCTCGTCGCCTGTCGCCGCATCGAGGCCCCTATCGTGCAGGGCCGTCGTGGAGCCCAGGTCGTTTTCGCCATCGTACTCGCCGTTCGGCGCATGACCGTTAATAGGAATGTCTTCACTCACCTGGCCCAGGTCAAGGAACAAGGAACCCACGTTACCGCGAGCCACCACCTCGATGTACTTCATCTCGCTCAGGTCCTGGTAGTATGCACTGTTCGGGCGCATCACGCCACCCCAAGAGTTACCCACCAGGTTGTCGTTCGCACGCAGGGTCATCTTGAGCACGGTCAGGTGCTGGTTATCCACGTCGGAGTTACCCACGTTCGGGTAGATGTACTTGTAGAGTTCCGTATTGTTGCTGTGCCAGATGAACTCGCCCTTGTGCTTGTAGTTCTGGCTCTCGATATAGGTCGAAGCATCGTCGCTCGTACCGCCCGGAGGCGATGCATGGTACCAAGAAAGTCTTGAAAGCGGGTACGTGAGGCCGTTTGTCGTCGTCTCAAAATCTTCCACCAGCGCTTCGGCATCGTCGCTCGTGTTCGCGTTGTGGCGGCTACCCGCAAATTCGGCCTCGAACCGCCAGCTGGACTTAGCCTCGGTCTCGATGCCCGGAATCTTGTTCACGAGGTCGGTCAGAGCCTGCACCGTATCTTGCAGGCGCAGGTTCATGCCCCACAGCACGCTGGAGAACGGTTCGTTACCGAGGGTCGGGGTCTTTGCCGTAGTGCTCTGGCTCTTGTAGAGTGCCGTAATACCGAAGAGCGAGCCCGTACCGAAGCCGTAGCGTTCCAGCGGGAGTTCCGCACGCGCACCGAGCAACAGCTTGTTGTCGATCTCGAACAGCGGTTCACATTCGAAGGTGACCTTGATTTCCTTGTTCGGGTCAAGCGCGCGTTCGCTCAAGAGTTCAATCTGGCCAAGTTCGTAGTTTACCTCGTAGTCGGTACCGCGAGTAAGCACGGTGGAACCGGCAGTCAGCTTTTCTGTACCCGGCGAAATATCCATACAGCTAGAGCCGCTCACGGAGTAGCTCGAGTTCGGGTCACGCACGCTAATCGTGGAACTACGGCGCTTGCCCACCGACTCAAAGTAGAACTGGCTCGTGTAGCGGTTCAAGTTGTACACCGGGAGCGAGTAGAGCTGAGCCACCACGTTCGAGGAATCCAGGTTGCGCAACGGCTCCAAGCAGTTCTGGCGTGCACGCTCGATTGCGTTAGACCCGGAGTATTCCGAGAGAGGCTTACACGGGAGCCACATCTCGCCGGTGTAGTTACCGCTCGCATCCTTCTTGAATATCGTCGCATCGCTTACCAGCGGGCTACCCGTAGTCGTGTCCGCGATACCGAGCGTCTTGAGATACGTACCCGCAACGCCCGACTTGTTCTTCATGCGCAATACAAAGTTCGATGCGCTCGCATCCGTAATGCCGATGGCGTACACGTTACGGAGCATAAGCTTGTTGATGTCCGTCAGTTCGGCAAGCTCCGCATCCCACTGGATAAGCACTATCTTTGCCCCGTGGTTCATCGTGGTACCCACGCGATCCGTACCGTCATTACTCCAGAGGGCGGCAAGCAACGTCGTGCGGGTCACGCCGTTCACCTTCAGTATACCCGTCTTCTGGTCGTAACTGAACTCGCTCGAGGGGATTTCCACCATGCGTTCGACAGTCTTCTCGATTGTCTTGCCATTAGGGGTCTTGTACATGACCTTGACATCGCGCCACACGTCGTTCTTGTTGTTGAGGGCGCTTCTCTTGAACAGCTTGAGGCCCGTCGCCGGGTAACTCGACGTAGTACGGCCCGCGATGGCAGCATCTACATAGGCGCTCCTCGCCTCATGGTTCAAGAAGAAGTAGCGGTATGCCACGAACTGCTTGTCGAGCATCTGGAATTCCGTAGTGGTTTCCGATGCATTGATGGTGTATTCTTCCTGGCTTCCGCCATCCTGCGAGGCGATAGTCGTGAGCCTCCAGTCACCCAGTTTCCAGTCAGCCTTGATACCGAACAGGCCCTGGTGGTTTTCGGAATAACCCGTAAGTTCCGTACCGGTAAGCGAGAGCGATGTAGTACCCGCTTCCACGCGCTGCAGTATGTAGTCCTCGAACTCGTCCTTGTACGATTCCTCGTACACCACGCGCACCTGGTTCTGCACGCCAAGCCCGCTTTCCACGTTATTGATTTCGACCGTCACGTACGGGCCAATCTTGCCCTTCACCATGAAGCTCGGTTCGTAATCGAGCGAAGGCGAAGGCCACAGGCTCGTCTTGGTACTGCCCTCCGCATCGTCAATCTCGCCGTAGCCCTTCAGGCGCACGTTCATGGTCCCCTGGAGCATCAGTTTGGGCTTGTCGAACCCGAAGGTCTTCATCCACGCAGGCATGTTCACCGGAATCGTGATGTCGAACATCGAGCCTGTCTCGGGCGCCTCGTACCCGCCGTCGCGCTGGCCGATAAGGCTATTGAGCCACAGGTTCTTGCGGCCCACGTCGTACATGTCGGCCACGTAGTCGGTAAGTTCGGGGTAGTGCGCCGTCCAGAGCGTAGTAGTATCTCGCGACACGCTGTTCACGCGCTTCTCGCTCACGTCGAGCTCGCGGGTCGCCATGTTGATTTCGTGGTCGAACACCTGGCCCTTCGTTTCTTTCATCAGGCGGGGCGATGCACCCACGCCCCCGAACGGGAGCAGGCTATTCAGCGGGTTCGAAGACGCCGGCAGCGGGAAGTACTGGAGGGTCGGCTGCCACTCGGTCTCTGCCGGGTCAGGGGCCTCTTCCGCCTCTGCATTTTCGGGTTCGCCCGCAGACGCGGAAACGCTCACGGAAGAATCTTCCTGAGACCACGCGATGCCGAATGCCGTAAGGCACAAGGCCAAAAAACCCGAGCGGGTTCTATGTAAGAACCTTTTCAAAAGCAATAATCACAAAATACAGAATTCGGCCGAGCCAAATTCAGTTAAAAAGTGAATTTTCTGCCAAATTAGCAAATTTTCACTTTGCAATTTCAAAGTTGCAAAAAAATAAGGATTAAAAGTCATGCGGGAGGGGCCCCAGCTCAGAGTTGCGAAGGCCGCACGGGCCCCTCCCTGCACCCTCCCCATCCTTGGCCGACGCCTTCCACTTATAAGACTGTTTATCGCAGGGTTATGACCGTTTATTTCAAGCAGAAATAAGTTTATTTATGGAATCTCTTTCAGCAAGAACTGCAATATGCGGTCCTTGTATTCCTTGATTTCGTCGAAGGCGGCGTGGCCGTACCCTTCGAACATCTGGAACTCGCTGGGAACGCCGGCTGCCTTCAATCGCGCCACAATCTTGTCGGATGCGATGGGTAGAACGACGCGGTCTTCGCTTGCGGCAAGCACGAGCACGGGGCACTTGATGCTTGCAAGCATGTCGCCGGTATCCACGTTGTCGCATTCGCGGGCGAATATGGCGAAGCGGTCCATGTCGGCTTCGGAAACGTCCTTGTACATAGCACGGAGTGCGCGGCTGTAGCGTTCGGCAAACTTCGACGAGAAGCAGTCGCGGATGAAGGCTTCTACTAGGCCTTCGCGGTCGTGAGCTCGAGCAAGGCGCGCCCAGTTCCCGATGACTTCAAGCTGTTGCGGCTCCGGCTTCGATGTCGAACAGCCGAGCACGAGTTTCCACACGAGTTCCGGGTGCGTCGCCGCGATATGCTGGGCCACCATGCCACCCTGCGAAACGCCGTAGAGCGCCACGTCCTTGAGGCCGAGCGCCTGCATGGCAAGCACCTGGTCGCGAGCCATCTCCTCGAGGGAGTAACCCGGGTCCACGTCCTTGCGCCGGTCAAAGAAGTATAGCGTATAGTCTTCGACGAACATCTTGTAAGGCACCTGGAGTGAATTGGCCGACTTCATCACGCTCTTGATGGCAAGCCCCGGAATAACCACGAGCGGTCTCGGGCCATTTCCGAACTTCGCGTATTCCATTTCAAAACCGGCGGTGCGGACACACTGTACAAGTTCTTCGCTCATAACCTAAAGATAATAACTAAAGCCACCGTTAAAGGACAAGTGCATGTCCGGGAATTTCGATGTGACATTAACCGCACCCAGACGCAGCTCCCAGTTCCTGTTTATCCGGTAACCCGCAGTAGCGTACCATGTCTGGACCAGCGGGAACTCAAATTCAGCAACTATGTCGTCGTTATCGGAGAAAGACGGGTCCGGGCGATAGATGTCGAACGAAGCGTTCAAGGAGAAAGCCCCCACAAAGGCAGTGACAAAGCCCCCGTAAAAAAACGAAAAGCCCGAACCATTTGAATCCCAAAACGGGGCCTGATTCAATTCATCATCAGTAAAGAACCCTTTCTTGCACTCGAATTCCGTTCCCGAATACTTGAACCCACGGGCATATACCCACATACCAAAGACCGCACCGATTTCAAAATACCTCGTATTGAATCCGAGCATCGCATCGACAAAGGTTCCTTTATCCAATCCCCCGCTCACACCTATCATAAACAAGTTAAACTTGTGGACATAATCCAACGATGCTGTAACATAGGGATAGGCTACATCATATTCTCCCGTCACATACCTATCTATATAGAGTGTATCGTACCCGTCACAGGTAACAAGACCCCTGCAACTCTCGGGATTATTCTTTAAGCTGAATCGGGTATCCCAGCCAGAAGGTCCCATATTCACATGGGCAGACAAGCGTACCGACGAGGAATCATCTTTCAGGTACTGGCCCGCTCCACGCAATTCCGGCGCCGGGGACACGTCCATCTCAAAACGTTCCACATAGCCATAGGTCGATACGGTACCGCAACCCGTGAGAGGCATCAAAATCAATCCAAACAAAATAAGGAAATATTTGCCAAGTTTTTCGCTCATACCTTTAAAAATAGATACTTCTTCCACAGAAGGGGGCACTTTTTCCTATTATTTTTTTCATCATTTCCCTTTATAAAGGAGTTCGGCCCATGAACAAGATTTTCGGTACGCTCTGCGCCACGGCGCTCGCGCTCTCCGTCACCGGATGCGGCGACACAAAGAAGGCTGCCAGCGAGAACAAGGCGGAAGAACCCGCCGCCCAGGCAGAGACAGCCGCGCCGACTGATGTCTCGACAGAAACCGCCGCTGAAACCGCCGCTGGAACCGCCGCGCAGATTGAAGGCACCAAGACGATTACGCTTTCAAACGGTGCGACGGTCACCTGGATTCAGGACAACGAGGGCGAAAAACTGAACCCGCGGAGCCTCTTCAGCGACGCGAGCGACTCGCTCTACAACAGCCTGAACATGCCCGACGGCATCCCGGCCAGCGTGAGCACGTTCCTCGTGAAGGTCGATGGCAAGTACATATTGTTCGACGCAGGCCTCGGAAGTTTCGGCGGACAGCTCCAGAAACGACTCGCCGCTCTCGGCGTGAACCCCGACAGTATCGGGCTCGTGTACCTCACACATTTCCATGTGGACCACATCTCGGGCCTTGTCGCAAAGGACGACGCCGGCAACGATGCGAAGGCTTTCAAGAACGCCGCCGTGTATGCGGGCAAGGTAGAATACGACGCCTGGATGAATGACATCCCGAAAAACGACTTGCAGAAGAACATTATGGGGCTCTACAAGGATAGCCTTCACTTGTTCGCATTCGGTGACACGCTCCCCCACGGGGTTATCGCGATGGACGCCATCGGGCATACTCCCGGCCACACCGCATTCCAGGTGGCTAACCTGCTTATCGTCGGCGATTTGATGCACGGTTACGCCCTGCAGAAGGACCACCCCGAAATCAACTCCAACTACGACATGGACAAGCCGAAATCCGCCGAGAGCCGCAAGCGCATCATGCAATACGCAAGCGACAACAAACTCCTGATGGCCGGCATGCACCTGC
>JAEEGK010024810.1_pt1 | contig 12391 bp, 8 predicted proteins | sample 8958771 | NCBI WGS metagenome assembly JAEEGK01 (sample SAMN16246547, study PRJNA631951) | gut metagenome | biome: gut microbiome; feature: rumen; material: SC-attached | host: Bos | place: Iran: Karaj | collected 2018-10 | reverse complement strand
AAGAATGTTATAATAAAAGAATATAATAAACGTTATATTGATAAAAAAATGTTTGAATCAATTATATATTTTTACAAATTAATAAATAGCATTACTATATTAGAAACAAAAGTGGAAAAAGATTATAACTATATAGTATTAGAAAAAGGTGTATTTGATTTAGAAAACTATTTAAACCAAAGAAATCAAGGTTTAAAAGAAACAGAGGAAGAAGTTGAAAAAAAAAGAAACCTCTTAAAACAATCTGACCCTACAGAGGATATTTACAGCTTAGTTGAATTTTTAAAAACTCCTTTAGAGAAATTTAAACAGATATCTAAAAATATGCGCAAGGCGTTTATGGATAAAAATGCAAAAGGTTCCAAGTTTTCATATAATTTAGATACAGGACAGATTACATTTCAAGGAAATGGTAGCGATTTAGATAATATAGAAAAAAGTGAGATATATGGGCAGGTTGCTGAGGTTGAAATAAAGATTATATCCTGTGCTAAAAATATTATGATAAAGACAATAATGCATGTTAACCATCTAATTAAACAAGTCAAAAATATATCTAAGGAGTTAAATGAGATAAACACTGTCAAAAATATAGATCAGGATCTAGGAAGTAAAGATGATGTTAAAAAATGTTTGGACAAGTTTTTAGAGTTTCAAAAAAACTTGAATGTTATATCACGTTATTTAAAAGAAGTTCCTGAAAAAAATAGCAAAGAAGCTAATAAAAATGCATTTGAATTTTTAGAAATAAAAAAAGAGAATAATGATTTTACCTATAAAATTAAAAAGAATGATCATAATTTGGAGTTTATCACGTTTTTAGACCGTGAAATTTTACCAAATTGGGAAGAAATACGGATCAACCTTAGTGAAGGTGAAGAAAAAACAGAATTTTCACAAAAACTAGTATCGTTTAAAAAGAGTGAAAAGCAAGTGTCAAAAGTTTTATCAGAAAATATCAGTAAAATAGGAAGCTATTTAGATGAAACCAATTTTATAGGAATTATTTTAAATGAAAAGCAGCGCAAAGATTTAGAATATGCTTTTGATTGGATATTTGAAGTTACCCAAGGTTTTAAGAAAACAAATTACCAAGATATAGTTTGTTATTTTTCAGATATAGCTGGGGATATTGCTACTCAAATAGAAAAATATAGAAAACATGAAGCCATAATAAAAAAAGTGTATTTGGAAATTAATAGTGTTATATATGAAAGAGGTTGTATTATTTTACCGAGAATGCAAGAAGAAGACAGAAATTTATTGAAAGAACAGAGTGTTTTGGAAACATTCTATAATAAAATATTTCAAAAGAGTGAAGAGGTTTTAAATGATATAGAATATATTCTTAAAATTTAGAAAGGTATGTATAAAGACTAATGAATGTAAAGTTTTCCCTAAAACATTGTTATTAATTCATGATTTTCAAAGATTGTATTAAATTAATTTGAACATTAAACTTATCAAAATTTATTTATATTAAGTTTATTTTGCCAAAAAAAAATTATTATTAAATTTTTTCTTTTACAAATTTAATTTAGGAATAAAAAAATTATTCATATTATAAAATATTTATTAATTTAATATTTAATTAATAATTAATTATATGATTAATTTAAATGAAGATAATATTTTATCAAATTTAGATTTTTCAACAAAAGTAATTTTGGGAAAAGGATATGTAAGTGAAGCATATAAAGTAAAATTATTAAATAATAAAGAAAATGAATGTACAGTACTTAAAGGTTTAATTAAAGATTCATATAAATGTTATGAAGATTCATTTAATAATTTAAAATTTATTTATAACAATGGAAATCCTTTAATTAAATCAATTAAAATTCCATTTGAAAATTTAATTTTAATTAAATCAAATAATGAATTTAAATATGGTGCTTTAATTTATAAAAATATTACTGGAATAATATTAAAAGAAAATTTACTAAATAAAATAAATATTGAAAATATAACTAATTTAATTAGTAATTTTTTAACTGAACTTTATAATATTCCAATTGATAAAAATTTCTCTTTAGAAAATTATAAAAAAACACAATTAGATTATTTTAATACAATAGTATTAACATTAACAAATTATTTACAAAATAAAAATATCATATATGATAATATTAAATTATTAAATTTAGAAAATGAATATAAAAATTATTTAAAAGAATTTAAAGAACCACATTTTATTCATGGAGATTTTTGGGAAGAAAATATGATAATTTCAAATGATTATCAAAATCTTTTAGGAATAATTGATTTTGATAACTTTGGTATTGGGGATAATGCATTAGATTTTGCAACTTTATCTGATTTTGGTTATGATTTTATTAATATTGTATTAAATAAATGTAATTTTATAAAAGATAAAGAAAAATTCATTATTAAGGTTAAAATGTTTGAAAAATGGGTTTATTTAGATGATTTTTATTATCTTTTTTGTAATTGGAAAAAAGAAGATATGTTATTAAAAGAAATTGAAGAAATGAAAAAATTAAATTTAATTTAAAACTAATTCAAAGAAAGTATAAAAATCACTTTAAAAGAAATTTGTAAAAATAAAAATAAGGAAACTAATAATAATTATACTATATATATTATATTATTATATAATAAATACTTAAATATTAAAAAATTATAGAATTAAAAAAGTTTATAATTTATATAAATTAATTCATAAGTAAATTTATTTCCTTTTCAGTTGGCAAATTATTTTCAATAAGAGATTCATAATATTCAATTAATATTTTAGAATTATATTTAATAATTCCTTTAGTAAAAACAAAAATTTCTTTTTGAATTTTATCTTTTTTACTTTCCACTAAAATAATTGCAGTAACACCATCTTTTGATTTGAATAATCCTTTAATTGATAAAATATTAAATTCTTCTTTTGGAAAATTATCATATATTAAAAAATTATTTTCTTTTTCATCTTCTAATAAAATTTCTTTTAATAATTTTTCTTTATCTTCTATTAATTGAAGATAATAATTATTACATTTTTTTTTTTTTTTCTTTTCTTTTTTTACTAAAGCATTTGAATAACTAATTAAACTTTGACTTTGATTTATTTCTTCTTTAACTTTTTTACAGATTTTTGTTTTATTTTTAATTTTGGAATTTTTTATTTTACTCTTTTTTTTAATATTATTTTTTTTAAATTGAGCTTTTTTTTTATTATTATTTGTTTTATCTTCTTTTGCTTTATTTAAAGTATTATCTAAAGAATTTTTAGTTTGTAAAGAATGATTTAATGAATTATTACTTTTATCTTCTTTATCAAATTCTTTTAAATTTAAATTATTATTTAATCTATAATTAATTGAATTGTTTAAATTTCTTTTTAGTGTATTTTGGTTAGTTTTTATAATATTCTTATTTTGATTTTTAATTGGGCTAAAAGGAATTTTATTATTTACTTTTTTCTTTTCAGTATTTTTTCTTTTTCTATTTAAAAATTCATTTTCATTTATTTTCTTTCTAAAATTATCTTTTTCATTAAATAGGTTTAAATTTTCTAAATTAATTCTAACTGGAATTGAAGTATTATTAATAAAATTATTATTTTTCTTCTTTATATTTTTAATCGGAGTTTTAAATCTGTTTTTTTCCTTTTCTTCATATTCTTCAATAATTTCTTTTGCATTTGACATATTTTCTATTGGTTCCCATGTATTTTCAAAATCAGAATAACCTTTCCATTTAATTAAATATTCTATTTTATCATTTATTATTCTTTTATCTTTTATTTTTTCCACTTCATATTCTATTTCTATTTCTTGATTTTTATTATTATTTTTTTTCTGGTTATTTTTATTTTGTTTTGGCATTTTTAAATTTCATTTTTTTTTTACTTTTTTTATAGTGATAGACAATTTTTAAATAAATTTAGTCATTATAAATATTATATAAATATTTATTTAAATAATTTTTTTTATTAATTTAATTATTTAATATTTAAATATCTTTTATAAATTATTATTATTAAAAAAATTTTTTTGTCTAAATTTTAACAAGTCTATTAAAAAATTTAAATATATATATTCCATTGATTAAATACCAAATTAAGTTTTCTTCAAAAGTTTTAATATAGAAATATCATAAAATAATTAATATTATTTATTAAAATTATAAGATAAGTTTAGATTAAATGAAATATTTGAATTATTTTGAAATTGATTTAAATAAAATTTCAGATTAATAAGGTTATTAATATCATATCTTATAATATATAACAAAAGGAAAATAATTATTATAAATTAAGTTTAAGAACATATTATTCTCATTTCAAAAAAAACAGATGAACCTGAAATATACTTTTAGACATTAATTTTTTAAAAAAGTAAAAATAATAAAGGATTTTAATTATTTATATTGAATCTCTTTTATTTAATAAACAAAATAATCCTATTCAATTTCCTAATATAAGTAATTAATTGAATAAAATAAATTAATTTTTCAATTTTATAGAAGAACATAAAAAAATTATTTTAATATCCTTTTTTATTGTAGTAAGATAGTTGTAATTATTTTTTTATATATTATTCATTTGATTCGTAAATAAATGAGTTTTTTGAGTTTATTTTACTTTATTAAGTATAATAAAATTTATATAATAAAATTTCATTTTTTCATTCCCTAAATAAAACCCACCATATTAATTAAAAAATGTAACTAATTTTTTAAAACAAAAATAAATATTTTCTATTTAAGGTTTATGAAAATTAAGAATGAAATAAAAAATATAAAATAAGATATTTAACTTAAAGCTTTAAATTTATTTATAAAATTTATTAGTTATATAGTATTCCAAAAACAACTAAATATAAAAAAGATATAACTATAAAAAATACAATATAATAATAATGAAAGATGATAATATTAATATATCTACCCAAAGCTCAAATAAAACAAATGAAATAGAAAATATTGAAAATAATGATTTAGAAAAAGGAAATATTGATTCAATAAAAATAATTAATTCTAAAAATGAAAAAAAGAGAAAATATGGAATAGATCTTTTAAGAATTTTAGCAATGTTTATGGTAATTACAGTACATATTGGAACATTTTCTGATTTTAAAAAGAGGAATGAATTATTATTTAAATTTAAAAGATATTTTTTATATTTTATTTGGTTATGGGGATTAAAATGTAATACAATTTTTGGATTAATTGCAGGTTATGTTGGTTTAAATTCAAGAAATAAATTAAGTTCAATTTTATTTTTAATTATTACAACAAATATTTATAGTATAATAATTGAATTTATGACTATTAAAAAGAAAAAATTACAATATAAAATTTATCAATATATTTTTATTTTTTTTCCTATTTGTAGAAGTATTTTTTGGTTTTATACTTGTTATGTTGGATTATGCTATATTAAACCCTATATAAATTTTGTTATTAATAATATTTCTAAAGGAGAATCAAGAAGAATATGTTTATTAAATTTTATACTTTTTTCATGTATTATTTGCATTTTCCATACAAGAGCCTTTGCAGCTATTAATTCAAATTCTCTTTTTATTCTTAGTGTTAATTATTATTATGGAGCTCATATTAAAAAAAATGGAATATTTTTAGAACAATATTCAAAATTAACTCTTATGTTAATTAGTTTATTTTGTCATTTATTAAATGTTTTATTTATATATTTAAATGATTTAAATACTGTTAAAGCAAAAAATAAATATTATATTAATGTTGATTTTGCTACAGAAACAAATCCTTTATTATTAATACGTTGTTTTTGTCATCTTGTATTTTTTAAAGATTTAAATATATTTAAATGTTTAGAAAAAATAATTTCTATTATTTCTCCTTCTGTTTTTTTTGTTTATATTCTTGGATTTAATTCTTATACTTCATATTTTTATAGAGTTTATTCTCTTCCTAATTTTAATTATATTGAAACTATTTGGTTTTTATTATATAAAAATATTTATATGGCTTCAATTTGTTTATTAATTGATTATATAAGGAGATTTATTTTTAATTTGATTAAAATGGATATTTTAATTAATAAAATTGCAAATAAAATTGAAGATTTAAATAAAAAAATATTTAAAGAAAATGAATAAAATAATATATTTTAAATATTTAAAAATATCTTTTTTCTTAATTTTTTAATATTTCTTTATAATTTATATTAAAAATGATAATATAAAATTCATATATTAAATATATAATTTTAAATTTAATTATTGTTATTTTCATTTTTTGAATTTTGAATTTTCATAAATTTTTATTTAAAAGAATAAAAAAAAATAATATTCTTATTGTTTTAATTAATATAAATTAAATATAATGATTCTTTTATATCATAGATTATAAATTAAAATATTATTAATTTTATTTAATTAAATATAGAATAAATTTGGGATATATTATCAATCTTTTTTAAAATTGACTCAGTATTTATTAAGTTATTATTTAATGATTTGTTTTTGTTGTTTAATATTTTAATATCAGTCTATTTTATCTTTAAAAAACTTTTCATTATTACTATATGGTTTTTTAAAATCTTTTTCAATGTAAATCATAGGAATTTTATTATATTTTGAGTAATTATTTTTATATAAATTATTATTTTTCTCTATATTTAATTTATTAAGATTAATATTTATACTATTATTATTAATTATTTTATTATCCTTTTTCTTTTCATTGGTATTTAATTTATTATTATGAGATGAATTGCCCATTAAATATTCATAAATTGAATTATTCAATAAATCATTTTTACTTATATTTTCTTTTAAAAAATCATTATTTTCATCTAATTCATTTTTATCTTTATTTTGTTTTTTTCCTAAATAATTATTTTGATGTGTTAAATTCTTATTATAATTATTATTATTTTTAATATTTAAATGAAATGTTTTATTTATCTGTTTATTAAACATATTATCTGCATTTGTTCGATAATATTTATTTATTTCATTTAATTTATTATTGTCTCCAAAATTATTTGGAATTATTTTTTGATTAATTGAAGTAAAATTATTAAACAAATTTTTTTTTAAAGAATTCGTATTGTTCTGATTAATATTATTTGTATTTTTATTCTTTAATTGATTTAAGTTATTTATAGTAAAATTTTTATTTAAAGTATTTAAAGGTATATTAATTGAAGTGCTTAAACAATTTTTAGTTTTAAAATTTGAATTTTTTTTTTCTGAATTATTTATTTTATTATTATTAATATTATTTATATTATTTTTAAAATCAATTTTTTCATTTTTTTGTTTTTTTTCTTTGAAAATTTCAATAACTGAATCATTTATATTTTGAATTCTCATGATTAACATAATTTTCTTTTTTATTGAATTTAATTCAGGAATAAGCATTATGTTGTCTTTAACAAAATTTAATAAATTATTTAAATCAATTTCATAATATTTCCTTATATATTGTCCAATATCATTTATTATTCTTTTTTCTTCATTTCCATTTTTATAAATTTGTAAAATAATTAAAAGAGTAATTAATTTATATAATTGAAATTGAAAATAATTAATTCCTTCATTTTTTTTATTTGTAATTTTTTGTTTAATTTTTTTTTGTAATTCTTCACAATTTTTTTTAATATAATAATAAAAATGACTTTCATAATTTTTAACTTGATTTTTCTTATTTAGAGATAAATAAAAAGGAATTTTTTTAATAAAAATTGAAAACAAATATTTTTTTGTAAACCTAATATTAAATATAAATTTTAAAATTATTAAAAATTTACTCCTTATTATCTATTTCTTCTAAATTTATATTTGAAAAGTCATTTTTAATATTTTTTTCATTTGCAATTTTAAAATAATTTTCTAAATCAATATCATCCATTTGACAAAATTAAAAATTATTATAATTGTATAATAAAATAATTATATAATTACTAATTAAATAAAAATTTTAGAAATTTTAATATTTTAAAAAAGCACTATAATAATGTTTTTCTTTTCTTTCAAAAGGATTTCTTGGTAATAAATGTTTAATATTTTTACCATTATTTTTAATAATAAAATTAAATTTATCATTATTTTGATTGATAAAAAATTTACTTTGCAAATTAGTATGTTTATTTTTTTGATATAATTTATATAATCTAAGTTTATTCTCAATTGAATATTTTTTTTTAATATCAATATATTTAGGGGATGATAAATTACTATTTAAAGAATAATCAATATCATTTATATCTTTAACAGAGGAAAAATTGAATTTTTTTTTTTCAAAAAAATTAATTGAATAATTTTTTTTTGGTGTTTTACTTTTATAAAATGTAGATGAATTTTTAATAAGTGAATTACTATTATTTAATCTTTCATTTTGTAAATTTTCAATTTCTTTATTTAACTCTTTATTTAATTTTGTTAATTCTTCTATTCTATCAATATATTTTATTTCATTTAATTTATATAATTCTTTTTCATCTTGAAATTTTTTTTTTAATTTTTTAATTATAGATTCATACTCTTCTTGTTTTATTGGTTTATTTTTTTCATTTATTTTCTTATTTGTTATTAATTCAAATTCAAGATATGAAATTTTTTCAAGTAATCTTTTTTCTTTTTCATTTAATTCTTTTATATTTTTTTCTAAATCATTTATCAAATTTATATATTTATTTTTAGAAAATTGAATTAAATACCCTTTTATTATATAATTAATTGAGTTTAATATATAATTTAATGTTTTTTCTAATTTATCTTTTGATTCTTTATTATTATCTATAAATTGTTTAATTGAAAAAATTATTTTATTATAAATATCATTTATAATAATTCCATTATATTCATCATTTATTTTATTTGAATTTTCATATTCCATTTTTTATTTAACGATTAAATAAAATTTAAATTTTAAAAACAATTTGAAAAAAAATAATAAATAAATAAATTAAATAAATTTAACTTTTACTTATATAATAACTATAATTTTTTTCTTATTAAAAATTTACATTTTTATTTTTAATAATAATTCCATCTAAAATTTTTAATTTTTTTCTTAACACAACCTTTACTATTTCTATCTTCATTCATACAACAAGACCAAGCATGATATTCTTTTTTATTTTCATTAATAAATAAAGTATAAGCTCCAGTATGTTTAAATTCTTCAGTATATTTTTCATTATAAATTTTTTTTTCTTTTTGTAAATTATTAACATAAGAAGAAGCAATATTATTATATGCATTTAAAAATAAATTTTTTTCATTTATTTCTTTATTTTCTTTTTCTATTTCTTCTATATTTTTTTTTGGCTCATATACAGGATGATAAAAATGAGGATTTTCTTTTATTTTTTCTAACATTCCATTTGTAATTGGATATTTACTGTTTATTAAAGGTGATTTATTATCTTCTTCATCTTCTAAATTTAATTGGTTTAATTTTGTTTTTGCATATTTTGTTAATTCTTTTAATTTTTTTTCTTTTTCTTCTTTTTTTTTTAATTTCATTTTTTCTTCATTTACTAATTTCTTTATTTCTTTTTTTTTTGTCATTAAAGGTTCTAAATATTCAATTTCATAATTGAAATTATATGTTTTATCATTATTATTATTTAAAAATGAATCAATATAATATACTTTATTAGTTAATTCTTTGTCTGAATAATGATTTTCATTTGTTTTTGTAATATTATTATATTCATTTTTCTCTTTTAATTCTTTTAATTTTTGTTTATAAATATCTTTCATTTCTTTATAAACCATTGCATTTATTTTTTCAGGATATTTATTTATTCCTGGATTATTTTTTATTACTTTTTCTTCTATTTTTTCTCTTTCAATTTCAGTATCATGTTTTATTTTATTTAATAGCATTTCATCTTCTTTAAAAGAAGTTATTAAATTTTTATGTTTTGTTTTTAAACTTATATTAGTCTTAAAATAATTTCTAGAATTTAATTTTGAAAGTTTTAATTGCTTATTTTCTAAATCTTTTTTTTCATTTTTTTCAAGAATTGAATTTTTATTCCAATTTGTTTTAAAATGAATATTATCTTCATTTAAATCCACTTTTTTCTTTTTCCTTTTAGGAGTTAATTCATTATGACTTATTCGATGTTTAATATCAAATAATTGTTTATCATATATTTCTTTAGATTCAGTTATATAATTTAATTTCTTATTTTTTAAATCTAAAATATTTTTTGGTAAAATTAAATGTTCAAATTTATGATCAGTTATATGAAAATTTAAATTTACTCTTTGAGAAAAATATTGATGTAATTTTTCTAAATTAAATTTTTTATTCCATTCTTTCTTTGATAATAATGAAGGATTTTCTAATCTTATATCATCATCTTTTTGAAAATGTAATAAAACTTTTACACTTTGTGGTCTTTTTTGATATTTAAATTTAGGATTTTTTACTTTTTCCATATATATATTTTTATATTTTTTTTTTTTAATGAATAATAAAGTTTTTAAAAAATTATTTAATTATAAATTAATATTTTTATTCAACAAATCCTAATTTAATACTATTAAATGATGAAAAACTATGCTTTGAATAGGGTAATAATATTGTAATTGGCTTTATATTATTTTTATATTCTAATAAATTTTCTTTATTAATATTTAATAAATTAATTTCATTTTTTAAATTTGATTTATAAAAGCATTCTTTTATATTTTTAAATAAAATTACTTCATCTAAATAACCATCAGGATATTTTTCAGGAAAAATCATTATTAAAAAAATAAATAAAAATAAAGCATCATAACTAAAACTTATAGTTGAAAACAGATTTTCACAAACTAAAATTTGTATATTTTTTTGAAAATACATTTGACTTAAAAAATAAACCAAAAAAATCGCAATTATTATCCTTAATAAAGAATAAATAAATGTAAATATAATAAATGATTTTAATTTATATATTTTATATTTATAAGCATCAATATTTATAATGTAATCTTTATATAAATTTATTTGATTTTTTAAATCTTTTAATAATTTTTTCCTTGATCTTAAAGCAATAATTAATAAAGTTGCATATTCAAAACATATTTTAACTTCTCTTAAAAAAATAATTAAAAAAGTCATATTTATTAAAAAGAACATTAAAATAAAATAATCAATAATAATTTCAAATATAAAAACAATACAATAATAAGTATTCAATAACAAAATAATTTCAGGGGAAAAAGTTAAAGACATAAAACCAGAAAGTAAAAGAAATAAAAGACTAAAAAATATTGCTTTATAACTACAATAAAAAAAATAAGAAATAAAAGGCATAATTGGGGCTGATAAAGATAAAATTTGCATAATTCCTAATTTTAAAAAGTAAGAAGGTAAATTTAAAGTTATTAAATGTATTGGTAATAAGTAGATTGCTCTATTATTTTTTTTTGAACATGAAATTATCAGTTTTAAAACAAAATAACTTATTATTAATGAAAAACAAAAAATTAAAACTGTTATTATATTTATTGGACTATCCGAAAAATTAAACATTTCTCTTATTATTTTTTCAACATAGTCAATTTTTTCCATTTATAATATTTTTTATAAAAAATTCTTATTATAATAAATTGATCTTTTTGTATGACATCATATGAATATAAATAACAATAAGAATTTCAATTATTTTTATTTAAAACTAAAATGTATTTATTTTTTTGTTCTTATTATTTTTATAATAATAATTAATTTTAATAATGAATTTAAAATATTTTTTAGTTAAATTGTTTTAAAATTTTTTAATAAAATTTGAAAATTCATGCTCAAAAAAAATATATAATTTATATATATTTATATTAAGAATCATTAATCAATAAAAAAGTATTTTGATTAATTATTAAATAATTCATTAAATCTAAAATATTAATAAGATAATATTATAAATAATAATAAATGTTTGAACTAAATATATAAATATAAGATTCATCAAAAGGAATAAATAATTATTCTAAATATTGAAAATATATTATTATTATTATTCATTTTTTTAAATATTTTCTTCATTTTTTTTCCAATTTTATTAATTAATTCTACTTTTTTTATGATTAAGTTTGTTTTATCTTTATTATTTATTATTTTATTTTATATTCTTTATTAATTTATTAATTATAATATCATTATCATGTTTTATTTTAACCTTTTCTTTATTAATTCATTAAATTATTGTTTTTTGTTTTAAAAATTCTTTTACTTTCCTTTTCATTTCAAATGTATTTTAAAAAATAATGAATTGAAAAATAAAATTTCCAAATTATTCATTAACATTGAGATATTCATTATAAAAATGAATTTAGAAATTAGGAAAATATCAGCATCATACATTTTTGAATATGATTTCCTTTTAGAATAAAAAAAATACAATTTAAATAAATTTCATATAATAAATGTCTAATTCATCTAAATT
>JAEEGK010024809.1_pt1 | contig 12391 bp, 8 predicted proteins | sample 8958771 | NCBI WGS metagenome assembly JAEEGK01 (sample SAMN16246547, study PRJNA631951) | gut metagenome | biome: gut microbiome; feature: rumen; material: SC-attached | host: Bos | place: Iran: Karaj | collected 2018-10 | reverse complement strand
GGGATTGGGCCCAATCCCCAATCCCCAATCCCCAATCCCCAATTTTGAAGAATTAAATATTAAAATAAAAAAAATTTTATCTGGAAAAAAGAGTAATTTAAAAAGAAATAAAATTAAAGATAATTTTATTCCTGAGTTTAATATTAAAAAAAAAAGTGGACTTTCATTTTTAGATTTTAGTGATTTATATGAATCTTATAATAGTGATTTATCTTTTGAAGATGAATATGAAAATAAAAATTTATCCAAAGAATTTGGACATAAAATATTTGTTAGGGAAAGTTTAATAAATAAAAACACTTTTAAGTAAAAATAATTTTTATTTTTTAACAATTTTTTTCATCTATTTCTAATTGATGTTAAAATTTTTATTTTTTCTTTTACCATTTTTTTTATTTTATTTTTTTAAAAACATATAAAAAAAGAATTTTATAAATCTGTTAAAAATTAAAATAAATATAATATAAACTATTATAAATAGCAATATAATATCTGAAATTAATCAACATAAAAAATATAATTATATATTTGAAAAAGCTTTCATTTTTTTATTTACATTTAACTATATTTAAAAGCTTTTTTTTAATATCATAAAATAATCTTTATTCTATAAAAACAATTGATGAATAAAAAAACAATTTAAGAAGAAATTTGTTCATATATCGCTAATAATTTATTTATCATATAACCAACACCAATATTATTCTTAACAGAAATTTCAAAATATTGTAAATTCATATTTTCCCAATATTTCCTTGCATCAATATTTTGATTTTGAAAAGAAGATTTATCTATCTTATTTGCTACAATAAAAATATTAGAATAATCATTGTTATACATTACAATTTTATTTTTTAATTCTTTTTTAACAAAATTTTTTGTTTTTGTAAAACTACCTTGAACACTTATATCATAGAAAACAAAAATAAAATTTGCTTGAGAATATAATTTTGAATAATCTTCTTTATATTCTTGTACACCTGGTGTTACATTAAAATTTAAAATATATTTTTTGTTATTATATGTTAATATTTTAGAAATATTTTCTATAAAAACTGTTGGTATATATATATTTTCAAATCTTTTCTCTGCAATTTGAATTATAAAAGAACTTTTTCCACTTTGCTTTTCACCTATTAAAACTATATTAATTTCTTTATTTACTTTTTCTTCAAGATTATTTTTATTTATATTATTATTTTTTTTGCATCTATTTATTGAAAGAGTACTATCATCATTTTCTGATTTATTTAATGAGCAAATTGTATTCTTATTATATTTATTTTTCATTGGAATTTTATCATCTTCATTTATAGTTTTGTTTATATTTTTTGTATTCTCTTCTTTTTTATCTATTATTTTTTCTTGATAAATTTGATATTTTGGTTTTAATTTTGATGGAGATAATTTAATGTTATTTAATTCATCTTCTTCTTTATCTCTTAAAAAATTTTTATTAATTTTTCTTATTTCAAAACAACCACATATCCCCATATATTTTTTAGTTTTTTAAAATAAATATCATTTTATTTTAAATTAATTGTTATTTTTTATTTATTAAATGTATAAAAAAGAATTCCCAAAGAATAAGGATTTAAGAAAAAAATTTATATAATTTTTCCAATTTTAGAATGAATTTAGTTAGAATAATCACATAAATCATTTATATCAAAAAAAAATTTTTTTTCAAATTCATATATAAAGGAAAAAGATAATAATATATAAGTTAAATACCTTGTTTAGATATAATATTTTCAATTGAAGAATTATTAAAAAAATACAAGGTTTTTTTCTCCTTTACCAATAAAAAATTAGACAAATATTATATTGACCCAAAAAAACGAATTAATGTCATTATTAGAAATAATTATAATAATCATTATTGAAGTAATTATTATTATAATAATAAATATAATTATTATAGAGGTAATCATAATAATAATAAAGTTTTAATTACTATAATAGAGGAAATTATGGAAGTTTTAGAAGAGGAAATTATTGAAGGGAAAATGAAGTTCATAAATGATTTAAAGGAGGGAATCAATATTATTATTAAATTTTTCATTATGTGAAAAAAAGTTAAAATAATATATTGAATGAAATTATATTATTTTTAATTTTTATATTCTATATATTATACAATAAAATTCATTCAAACATAAAAAAAAATTAAACATGAATGTTTATTATTATATTTTTAATATTTTTTTATCACTTATTTTACTTATTTGTATCTGCTTATATAATTTATTTGTATTCTTTCTTTTTATTCTTAATTTTAAAAATTATTCATTCAATTATTCAATTTATGAATTATTATTATTTTATTTTTGCTTTATTTAAAAAAAAACTTTTATGTATTTTATTTTTTTTAAAAAAATATTTTTTTTGAATTTTAGAATTTATTATAAAATAAATATATAATAATAACTTAATTTCTTTTTTAAAAATTTTAGAAATATTTCAAATATTATTTATAAATCATTTAAACAATCTTCTAAAGTTTTATCATCTAAAATGGAAGAATTATTTTTCCAATAATTAAAATCATTATAATCAGAATTTTCTTCATTGATATTTTTTTCAATAGTATTATTTTCATTAACTTCTTTTTTAATTTTATCAGTATTAATTTCTTCATTTTCATTTTCTTTTTTTTCTTCTTTCTTATTAATATCTAAAGTTTCTTTTAATTCTCCTAATTTATCTCTTAAAGCAGGATTTTCTTTTGCTTTTTTTAATATTCCAATTAATTTAATTAATAATTGAGCATTTGACATTTCTGAAGTTTGACTTGTTGGAATAGGACTTTCAACACATAAATTTTTTTCATATAATTTGACTGTTGGATTGATTATTTCATTTATTATATTTTTAAAATCTTCATTATTTAAAATTAATCCTTTTAAATTATCACTTATATTTATTTTTTCTTCTTCTTCTTCTTTTTTTTCTTCCTTTTTTTCTTCTTCTTCTTTTTTCTCATTTTTTACATTCATTAATTTAAATTTTGTTGAATTTATTCCTGAATTTTCATCTTTTATAAAGTCAAAATCTCCTTCTTTTCTATTATAATTATTTTCTTCATCAAATATTTTATTTCCTAATATTGCATTTAATTTATAATATATTTCTATTATATGAGGATAAATTCCATTTTTAACTTCTTTTTTAGAATTAAAAATAAAATTTGATTTTTCTTTTAAAAAACTTTCAAATAATTGATTTATTTTAATTTCTTCAAATAGATATTTTGTAAGAATATAATGTTCTTTTTCATTATTAAGATATAATTTAATAAATTTAACAAATGAATTATGATAAATATTATTCCATTGATAATTAAAGAAAAAATTTAAAGATTTTTTAATAAAATTATTTCTTATTAAAATATTATCATATTGTTCAGGTAATTTTTTAAGATAATTCATAATTAAAATAAATAAATCTAAAATTTTTAAATTTATCATTCCTAAACTTTTATATGGTTGATCACATTGACTTTCAATTAAAACAGAATTTTTTCTTTCTTCAAAATTCATTATTATTTTAGGTAAAGTTAAAATTAAACAATCAGAAAAATTTTTCCTGTTTATATCAAAATTTTCAGGTAATGAAATTTTATTAATTTCAATTTGATTTAAAATTGAAATTAATAAATTTAATGTTGAATAATAAGAATTTGTTATTTCATAATTATTATTTAAATTAATGTCATAGGATAATATATCAAATAAATAATTGTAAATTTCAGGTAATTGAATAAATAAATTTAAAATAGAATTTTCTTCCATTAATTCAATTAATAAATTTATTTTCACATCAACATCATAATTTTTATTTTCTATTGTAATTGATTTAAAAAAAGTATGAATTAATTGATTTCTGAAATTACTTATTTCTTCTTCTTTTTCTTTTTCTTCTTTAGTAAATTCTAAATTTTTAATTTTAAGTAATTTTACTGTTAAAATTGAAATTGATTTTTGATTTGAATGTTCAATTATTTTATTTAAAGCATCTTTTCTTTTAAAATATAAATATTTAATTATTCTAGAAGTATATTTATCTATTAATTTTATCATTATATTTGAAAAATATGATGATAAAACATCATTTAATTCTTTATTATCATTCATTATAAAATTTAATAAAAAATCTAATAATTCAAAACTATTTTCATTTTCTTTTTTTTCTATGTTTTCTTTATTATTTTCATTATTTTCTTTTTTATCATTTTCTTCTTTTTCATAATCTTTTTTTTTCTCTTCATTTGAAACATTAATATCAAATACTTTTTCATTTTCTTTTGCTAAATTTTCATTTTCATCAATTTTCATATTATTTTCAATAATATTTAAAGTATTTTCAACTTCTTCTTTATGTTCAATTTCTTTTTCATCACTTTTATTTTTTTCTTTATATTCTTTATCATTTAAAATAAAATAATCAGTAATTAAATTTATATCAGAACTTAAAATATCATTAGCAACAAAAGGATATTTATGACCAATAATTTGATCATCAATTTGAGGTTCAAATATAATATATCTAATTAATTTTTTTATTTGTTCTCTATTTAAAAATTTAAATAATTTATTATTTCCTTTTTTTAATTCAAAAACTATATTTGTTTCATCTAATAAATCTTCTAATTTACAATCTTCTTTTTGTAATTTTTCTTCTAAAGTTGATGATATCATTGATGAGGATCCAGGAAAAATTGATTGGAAACTAAATGGAAACATAATTAAATAAAAAAAATATTTTTTTAAATTATAAATAATTTAATGAATTGTTGATTTGAAAAAAATTAAAAAAAATTAATAACTATTTATAATATAATCATTTAATTAATGATTTAAGCTAAAGATACCTTAATACTCAAGTAAAGAAGAAAACATAATGTAAGTTTATAAAATTTCAATTTCTTTTATTTCCAAAATTTCCTTGTATTTTTCCTTAAAAAACAATATTTTCATTCAGAAAATATTATTCTTTCCATTTTTTGATTTTATCCTTTAAATATCCTTTTCTTTTTTATTAAAAAAAATATTTTTTAATTGAAATTTAATTTAACCATTTTTTAGGAGAAGTGGAATTCGTCAAAGAAGAATTGATGAAAATAGACCAATTCAAATAGTGAAAGATTTAAAGAAAGTAATTGAAAATGCATGTCAAGATGCAAAGAAAGAACTTTATAATATTGAAAATGAACTTAACAAAATTTTGCAACTATATGACAAAAAGAAAATAATTATTATTCCAAATTCAGAAAAAATTGAAAATATTAATAATAATAATAATATTAATGATAAAGAGAAAAATAAACAAATTTCAAATAAGAATGTATCTGATAAAAAAGAAGAAAATTTAAAATTGAAAAATGATATAGAATATAATAGAAAAGAATTTAAAAGACCAAATCATTATATAATATATTCAGAAAAAAATAGATTAGAAAATTCAAAAAGAGATTATGAAGGAACAAATATAGATATGAATTTTATTGTAAATTTAGTAGATTGTTCAATTAAATTTGAAGACTTAGAAAAAATCATAAGTATATTAGAAAATGATATTGGAAATGGAGAAATAATTCCACAAGAAAGAGTTAAAGAATTAATTAGAGAAAATTTTCCTAATTATGAAAATTATATTGATAAAATTTGTCAATATTTTTTTACTAGAAGAGAGCTTTTTAAAAAAAGTCTTTTAAGAAAATTTTGGAAAGAACAAAAATCAAGTGATAAATATGTTACAACAACTTTTAGAAGAAGAGAAAGAGAAAAAATGAAAACTAGGAAAAATAAAGAAAATGAATTAGAATCTTTAGAAAAAATAAAAAATGTAAGAAAATTATCAAATACTTTAATTTCAAGAATTTTAACTTTAATGAATCAAAAAGAAGAAGAAAAAAAAATAATGATAAATATAAATGAATATATATTTAAAAGTGAAATAGCATATTTAAAAGGAGAAAAAATTCCAAAAGAAATAGAAGAATCATTTAAAAAAGATATAGAAATATTAAAAGAAATTCAAAATTCAATTGATAAACAAAATGAAGATTTTATTCCTCCTAAAAATATTAATAAAGATTATAATTATCATCAAATAAGTGAATCTGATAGTACTACATCTCATCAAAGTACTTTAATTAATGAAAATGAAAAGAATAAAAAACAAAAAGAAAAAAATAATATTAAGAAAAAAAATGTTAAAAATCATAAAAATTATATTATTAATAATTCAAAATACAATTTTACTTCTATTAATAAAATTTTAGAGTTACCAGAAATTGAAAAAAATGATAATGAAGATAATACTTTAAAATTAAGAATTAGATATAATAGATCTAATATGATTGTTGTTGATAGATACATTCAAAATAAAAAATCCTTTAATCCTTTTAATGACTCTTTTAATAAAGAAATATTAAAATTAAAAAATTATAATGAAGATTTATTACTTGATGAAAATAAAGAAAAAAATTTTAATGATTTTTATGATAAATTCCTTAAAAAAAATATTGATAATTATTATTTTTTTTCTGATAGTGAAAGTGATAATGATAATTTCCAAAATCAATTAAAAATCTTTCAAAATTTACATAAACAATTTTTAAGACAAAAAAGAGAACATAGTTAAATAATATAATGTTAGTTTTTAACCTTCAAAAATTATTCAAAATAAATTAAATAAATTAAAATTATATATATTATAAATTAAACATTCATTTACTAATAATTTTAAATAAAAAATTTAAAATAAAAATAAAAAAAATAAAAAAATTATTAAATGGAAGATCAAAATAATTACAGAAGTGATAATGAAGATTTTCAAAATTCAATAAAAAATGAATTAGACTTTCAAAGTCCTTCAATAATAATAAAGAAAGTAAATACAGAAGAATATGAAAAAAAAATGGAAGAACTTTTAGAAAAAAATGATATTTTAGAAACAAGATTAAAAGTTATTGGAGAACAAAAATATAAATTAATATCAAAACTAAAAAATTCAGAAGATGAAAATGAAATTTTAAAAGAACAAATAACAAAACAAAATAATAATAATAGACAATTAAATTTAGATAAAGAAAAATATGAAAAAGAAATTTATGAATTAAAAATTGTTAATAAAGAATTAAATGAAAAAACAAGAAATGAATTAGAAAAAAAAAATAATGAATTAGAAGAAAAAGAAAAAAAAATAGATAATTTAAATAAGAAGTTGAAAGCAAAAGAAGAAACAATAAAATATTTTACAATAAATAATGAAGAATCACAAAGAAATAAAAATTTAATAAAAGAAGAATTAGAAAATGAGAAAAAAATAAATATGAAACATTTAGAAAAAATAAATGAATTAGAAAAAAAAATTGATCAATTATTTCTTCAAAAACAAAGTGAAGGAACATTATTATTAGAAATAGAACATTTAAAAGATGATAATATTAGATTATTACAAATGTTAAAAACAACAGAAGAGTTTAAAAATTTTTCATATTTAAATGACACTTTTACAGGTATTAAATTAAATAAAAAAAAAAATTTAAGTAACATAAATATTAACATTAATAATAATAATAATACTAATAATCAAGATTTAAATATAAAAGATAATGAAAATAAAGAAAATAAAGAGAATAAAGAAAATGTAATTCCTAATGAAGCTTTTGATTTTGCTTTTCAATTCAAAAACAAATATGATTTAAATGATAGTATAATTAATGAATTATTATCTTCATTAAATAAAATATGGAAAGAAAAAGAAAAGAAAGAAATGAATAAAATAAAAAAAAAATATCAAACAGAAATTAATAATTTAAAAAGAAAATTAACAATGAGAAGTGGATATGATGAATTTACAGCACAAAAAACGATTTCAAAATTAAAGAAAGATTTAAAAAAAACAAAAAATGATTTAAAAGAAAATATTGTTTTAAATAATAAATTAAAAAATGCTCCTATTGAAATGGATTTAGTTGATAATGCAATTAAAGTAACTTCAAATTATCAAAATTCGAAAAAAATTTTTGAAAATGAAATAAATATTTTAAAAAAAAAATTGGCTGAAAAAAATGAAAAAAATTCTGGAAGTCATCTTCAATATAATCAAGGTATTTTTTGGATGATTGGAAGATGTTTTGAAGAAATTGTTTCTTTAGAAAAAAATATTTTAGAATTATTCAGTGATTATGATGAAAGAATAAATTCTTTTAATTTTAATATTAAAGATGATTTAATCGATTATAATTTGAAATTTGTTCTTAATTCTGTTAAATGGGTTTTTAACTCATTAAAACAAATGATTTTTGATGTTAGAGATAAATTTTCAAATTGGAAAAATGACTCAATGAGAAATTTAAATATGAAATAAATAAATTTTTTTTTAAAATATAACATTAAACAATTTTAAATAATTATTAAATATTATTAAATAATAAAAATTATAAATATAATTACAAAAAAACCCTAAAAAAATCCTTAAAAAAAAAGTGATTTTTAGCAATAACTATTAAAAGAAAACAAAGAGCGAAATCCATCTTCCTTAATTTCTTTCCAAGTTTTCCACAAAGCAATAAAAAGAGAAGCAACAAGGAAATATTCCATAATAATAATTAAAATACTGCTTCTTCCAGTTCTATTAATATATTGTAAAATAAAGAAACTGCCAACAAGAGCAGCTAAAGCACATGGAATTCCAATACAAATAGTAAAACTCCAATTTAATTGTCCTGCAAAAGAAAAAAGAAAAGTAGATGCAATTGCAGTTGTAATTATAAGGAAATTACTTGTTGTTGAACTCTCCTTTGGATCAAGTCCTAGAGATGCAAACATTGGATTTGTTATCATTCCTCCTCCTATTCCTAATGATGATGATACTATTCCTGCTATTATTGCCATTGATATTACAAATTTTATTTCTTTTTGAACTTTATCCATTATTTCACTTTTAAAATTCGGAATTACTTGTTTTTTCTTTATTAAATGATCTTTCACTGTTTCTATTGCGATTTGAATAAAATAATATGATATTCCTACATATAATAAGAATGTTATCCAATATAAAAATGAACATTTTTTTATTCCCAGAAATGATGGTAATTTTGAATTTCCTTCTATTAATTGATCTATTACTACTATTACTTCTAATAGTGCGATAAATTTTATTCTATCCCAATTTAAAGGATCATCATCTTCTGTTAATAATTTCCTTTCTTCTTCAGTTAATACTCTATGCTCAAATATTCCATCATCATTTCCAATTGGAGATACAATTTCTAATTCATTATTTGCAGTTGCCATACTTTTTAAAAAAGGTTCTTTAATGTTTTCCTTATTTTCATTCTTATTAATAATATTTTTATTTAACAACATTTCTTCCTTTGCTTTAGCTTTGAGAATATTATTATAAGTTTTTTTAGTAGTAAAGCAAAGAAGGAAAATTAAACCGAACATTAATAATAAACTGGAAAAAATTTTATTAATAATAGTTCCAAATTTAGCACCTAATAACATAGTAGGAGCAAAAATAATGGCAATATCATATTGAACAAATTTATTTTTAGGATGTTCATATTTATCAAGAACACAAGCAATATAAGTAACAAATCCACAAATTAAAATAAGGCAATTTGAAATTGGGAAAGCTTCACTTGGTTCAAATTCTTGAACTCCTAACATTATAGATGAATAAACTGTTCCTCCTCCTATTCCACATGCAGTAGCTAATGCAGATGATATCATCATTGCACATAATTCTATTAATTCTAATGGGTATATTGGAAAGAAACCTTTATATATACATTTTTTCTTTATTGCGTCACAGTTGTAATAATATTTACATCCTTCTGGACAATATTTTTGAAGATCTTTTGGTACTGGAAAACTGTTTGTTGATGAAAGGAAGAGAAATAATATATATCCAAATTTTCTGAACATTTTCAATGAAGTTTTATTTAATTTTTTTTTTAAATATCTAATTTTTGATTATTTATTTTTATGCTTATTTTTTTTATGTATTTTTTATATTAGTTTTATATAATTTTTTATGGAGAGTTTTTTTTATGTAATATTAATATAAATTAATTTATGATATTTATTGTTTGGTCAATTTGAAAGTTATTAAGATTGATTTTTAGTTCTTTTTCTCTTTTTTTTTAAAATAACATTTTTTTGGATTAGATTTTTACATTTTGTTTGTGAACGAGTAATGTTTTTATTATTATTTTTTAATATATTTATTTCATTTTCTTTGTCAATTTTCTTTTTCTTTAAATCAGTTTTTTTCTTATTTTCTTTTTTTATATTATTCATTTTATTTTTATCTTTTTTAATTACCTTATTTTTTTTTTCTTTTTTAGGTGTTTCATTATTCATAATATACTTTTCATCATCTGAACTAATATATTTCTTTTCATGTATTATTTTTTCAAAATTCCTATCAATATTTTCTAGAATATCTATTCTTCTTGACTGAAAAAATTCATAAATATTATTGATAATATTTTTAAAAGATAAACCTTCTTCTTTTATAATTGATTTGATTATAGTTATTATAATATTTTTTATATTATCTTTCAATTTATCTTTTTCAATTATTTGTTCTTCTTTTGAAATTAAATCATATTTTTGTAATAAATCATTTATAATGATTTCGTTGAATGAATATAAAAATTCCTCTTTTTCCTCAAAAATTTTAACTAAAATCTAAAAAAATATTAATATAAATTATATTACTTTAGATATATTTAAATATTTCTTTTGGAAATTATCTAAATTTGAACCTAATGTTGATAAAAAGGTTTTAAAAAATTGAATTTCTAGAAAAATATTTTGGATATTATTTATAATTATTTTATTTCCTTTTTCAATGAAATTAATTATTTGTTCTGAAAAATTTGAGTATAAAGTATTTATTCTTATTAATCTTTCAATATTAAGATTATTTTTTTTTGATATCTTTTTTATTTTAAAAATAAAATAAAAAAGAATAGATAATAATGTTTTTTCATTATAAAATAAAGGTAAATTTTCTTCTGAAAACCAATAATCTGAAAATAATTGTCTAAAGTTATTTATTTGATTAAAATTTGATTCTTCATTAAAATTAATTATTCTATTTTCTTTTTCTATATATTTTTCTATTTCTTTTAAATAATAGGTATTTTCTACAAATATCATCAAAAAATTTTTATAATTAAAAGAAAATAAATTTTGCTTATATATAAAATAATTATTTTTAATTTTTTAACCCTAACTTATTATAAAATTAACTTTTATTAAATTTTAAAATTAATTAAATTTAATATTGGATATTTTATTTAATATATTTTTAATAATTATCTTTTCCAATATTAAAAAAAATATAAAAAAAATTATGATAAAGTAAAATCAAATATCATTTATTTTTATATAATAATTTATTTGAAATGAATATTATTGTATATATAATTAAAAAAAAAAATTATAATATATATTTAAAAATTATTTTTATGAAATTTAATATTTTTATTTCATCTTTTTATTCATAAATCACAATACACTTTGATTTTATGAATCAGTCAAAATTTTTTTTATATTTTTATCTCTTTCTATTTTTTTAATTTGTTCTTCAGTGAAATCTGAACTATTATCATTTTTTTTCTTAATAAAATATCATTATATATTAAATTTTTTTAAACACATTTTTATTTTGAACGTTCAAAAGTATCATAAAATTCTTTTCTTGAAAGATGTGCAGAAATATTTAATCCTCGATTTTTTAAATAATGTTTAATATTTTTATTATATTTTAATTTATTTTCACTTTTTGAAACTTTATTATATAATTTTTCAAGAGGAGAAATAAACTTTAAAATAATTTTTTTTGTGTTTGAAGTATTACCATTTAATTTTTTTTCAAAATAAGAAGGAAATAATTAATATTAAATTTATTTATTGGTTTTTATTCATCAATACTTAGTTTCTTTGAAATTATAGATTTTTTTGTTGAATTTTTTAAAATAACTTTTTTCACTTGTTTCTATATTTTTAAATTGAGAAAAATTATTATCATTTTTTTTCTTGTCTTGAAAAAATTTATCAATGTTTGAAAGATTTGAAAAAGTTTTTTTTGTTTTTTATATTTCTAATGTTGATTATAATATTTCTTTTTCTGATGAAGAATTTTTAAAATTTTCTTTTTTTGATTTTTTGTTTTTTTTTAATCTTTTTAAATAAACATCCATCGTATTATTTTTTTCCATTCCTTTATCTAAAAATTTTAATGAGTCAACTTCTTTTTTTATTTTGTTTAAATAATGAATTGATTTTTTGTTTTTTGTTTCATTTCCATAATCTTTTTCAAAATAATTATTTATATTATTGTTTTTTATAATTAATAAATA
>JAEEGK010024808.1_pt1 | contig 12391 bp, 7 predicted proteins | sample 8958771 | NCBI WGS metagenome assembly JAEEGK01 (sample SAMN16246547, study PRJNA631951) | gut metagenome | biome: gut microbiome; feature: rumen; material: SC-attached | host: Bos | place: Iran: Karaj | collected 2018-10 | reverse complement strand
ATCCCCAAAAATATTGATATAATAAAAAATTATAAATATATTTAGAATAATATTATATAAGAATATAAAATTAAAAAATGAACAATTTAAAAAAAACTTACATTAATTAATAAAATAAAAATAACGTTTATTTAAAATTAATTTTTAATTTTAAAACTTTAAACCAAAAATGGAAAATTTAAGAAACATAATATCAAACTTATATATTTACCAATTTCAAAAAGGAAATGATTATTCAAATATATCAATAAACAAAAGTAACAATTTAGATAAATCAAGTAGAGATCCATCTCCAATTCCAATGAATAATTCAATTCATAATTATAACGAAATTCCTAAAATAAAAAATTCAATTCCTAAAAAAAATAATATAATAAATAAAAACATAAGATCTTATTCTCCAAATTATAATATAATTCCAGAAACTAATATTATAAAATCAAATATAAATTTCATAGCAAAAAACAAGGAATTATTAAAAGAAAAAGAATATAAAATGAGAGAAGAAAGATTAAGAAAAGAAAATGAAGCATTAAATTTATTATTAAGTCAAAAAGAAAGTCAAAATAAAAATTATTCAAACATTCAATCAAGATTATATGATTATGAGCAAAATCAGAAAATAAGAAAAAAAAATATGAGAAAAAAATTAACAAATCAAATATTGAATAAGAAAATAAATAATAATGAAAAAATAAGAAGTCAAAGTTCAGAAATAAGACAAAAAACAGAAGTAGATATAATAGATGAAAAAACATTAAAATATTATCAAAATTTAGGAAATAGTATAATATTACCAAAAATAAAACCAGAAACTTCTCCAATTAATAATGAAATATTAAAGAATTTAAATAATAATATTATGTTTCTTCATAAAGATTATGGAAGAACTCCTGAATATTTAGAAAAAATGAAAGAAGAATTAAAATTAAAAAAAGAAGAAGAAAAATTGAAAGAAAAAGAAAAAAAATTACCTAAAGGAACTAAATTTTTACCTGAGGAAGAAAAAAAAGAAAGATTAAATGAATTATTTATTTTAAAAAAAGATTTTGAAAATGAGTTATTTTCTTTACCTATTGCAAGATTAAGTAAAAAACAAATTGAAAGAAAAGGAGAAATAGAAAAAAAATTAGATGAAATCGATGATGAAATAAATAGATTATCATATAAAGAAGTAGTAATTAAAATATAAAATAAATTTAATAAACAAATTAAATAAAATTTAAATTAAACAAATCAATTTTTTTTTGATGATAAAAATAAAAATGTCTATTTCTTTAATTTTTAAGAAAAAATCACCTTCTCAAAAACATAATTTATATTTCAGTTGACACTATGGCCGAGCGGTTAAGGCGTGAGACTTGAAAACTCATATGACGCAGGTTCAAATCCTGCTGGTGTCTAAATTTTTTATTTTTAATTAAGTTTTTATTAGTTAGAAATAATTTTAATGTTTATTATTTTTTTCTTTAATATTTATATTTTTAATTTTATTAACTTTTAATAAAATTATTTATTTTTTTTTTTACTTGATTTACATAATTCATTATAAATAGAATTTGATGAAGTACAATTTCTAGAACTTTGATTTTTACTTAAACTATTATTACAAGTAGTTTTTTCATTAATTAGATTTTTATTAATTAAATCATCAAAACCATTAATTTTAATTCCTCTTATAATAATATTTTTTTTTACATGATTTTTAATAGTATTATCATTATTAATACTATTTAAAAGAATATTATCATTTTTAATAATTTTATCACCAGATAATTTTCTGTTTGTCGTTGAATCTAAATTTTCTTTTTGTTCTTCACTATTTAATCTATCAGTTTTACATAAATTTGAATTTGTTATTATTTGATTATTTAAAATATTATTTTTATTTATTGAAAAATGATGATTATAATTTCTATGAGTTACACTAATATAAATTTTATTTGATTTTGAATTTGGAATTTCAATACTTTTATTTTTCTTTTTATTTAATTTTGTTCTTAACGGTTTTTTATTTATATTTATTTTTTTTTCTAAATCTTTATTTAAATGTTTTTTATTTATTGATGAATTATTATTTTTTATACTATTTGATAATGTTTTATTTCTTATTTTATCACTAAAATTTTTCATTATTTCATTTTTAGTTGAAAATTTTTCTCTATTTGTTAAAGGTGTTTTTTTACTATCATTAAAATCACTTGATTTTATTTTTTTATGTATAATTTTTTTATAATTTTGAATTGATATTTGAGTAAAAAACAATTTATTTTTTTTAAGTGTTAAATTTGAATTTGAATTCGATAAATTTTTATTTTGATTTAAAATACTTTTTTTATTATTATTTACTTTTGATTTATAATATTTATTATTATTAACTAATTTTTTTTCTTCAATTGCTTTTATTGTAATATTATTTATATTTTTATTATTTACATTATTTGATAAAAGATTATTTATTAATAAAGGTTTATTATTTTTATTATTATGAGTATAAGAAGAAATATAAATTGTATTATTATTATATTTTTTATCATCTTTATTAATTTTATTTTTTCTAATATTAACTTTATTAGAATTATTAAGTAAATTTTTATTTTTATTTAAAGAAGAAATATTATTTTTTTTATAATTAGATATTTCATTAATCAATTTTTTATTATTTCTTCCTTTTAAATTACTATTATTCTTAGAAATATTTTTATAGTTATTTTTCCCTTTATTTATTTTTTTAATTTTTTCTTTTTCAGCTTTTTCAATCATTTTAACGACATCATCAAATGTATTAGAAATATCATTTTCATTATTATTTAACCCAAAAAATCTTTTTACTCCTGAAGTATCAGTTTGATTTAATATAGAATCAATAGCTTTATCATTAAAAATTAAATCATCAATTAAATTATGATTATATTTACTAAACAATTTTTTTTCTTTTTCATATTTTAATTCTTGCTGATCATCAATTATTTTTTGTTTTTTCTGAATATTATTATAAATATATTTTGATTCAGGTAAAATTATATAATTAGGAAAAATAACAGATGAATTTTCATAATATTCAAAAATTTTAGGTAAACATTGCATACAATTTTCAATTGAATAAATTTTATGAAGAAATTCTAGATTATCTTCTTTTATTAAATAATCTTTAAATTCTGATACTATATGAGTATTTTCATTACATATTATTTCATTTATTACTTTTTTATTATAAAAATTTTCATCATTTGAATATTTATTCTTAAATTTTTTATATATTTTTTTTTCCAATTCCATATTTATATCATATAATCTTTGTTTTATAAATTTTTTATTTGATGACCTTTTTATTTTTGCACTTTCTGATTTTGATTTTAATAAATTTGTATTTAGGGTTAAATTTGGAATTGAGTTTTTTACATTTTGCCAATTTTTATTAGAAGAAAAAGAATTTTTTATTGTTTTCATTTAAAAAATTATTTATATATTAATAAAAAATAATTTTTACTTTCACTAGCCAAAATAATAAAATATAATTAATTTAAAAAATAATCGTTAAATAAAAAAATCCAAAAAAGGAAAAGAAAATTTTATAAATAAAAGTAAAATAAATAAATTCTAATATATAAACTTAAATGCTAATTTAAGACATTTATCAAATAATTGTTTATTTCCTTAAAATATAAAAAAATTACCTTAAATGAATAAATAAAAATTTTATTTATGTTCGAAAAAACTTTCTAAAGCGAAACATAAATTTCTAATATGAAAAACATTATTATTTCCTTTATATAATTCATTATATTTATTAATTAAATTTTCAATAATATCATTACAAATATCTTCATCATAAATTAATTTACTTTTTATCATTTCAGAAAAATATTGTGATAATTGATTATAATTAATTTCTTCGGAATCTTCATCTAATAATAAATATAATAAAAATTTAAATTTAATAATCATATTATCATCATAAAGTTTTAAAATTTTTGAAAAACAATTTAAATAACTATCAAAATCACATTTATGACCTTTATAAACTAAATTTCTTAAAGTATCTTCATAAATTTTTTTTTCTGAAATTCCTTTTTTTAATAAAAATATTTTAGTTAAATTTAAAAACATTTTATCTTCACAAAATAAAGTATTTTCAGAAGTTTTTTTAATTTTAATATAAATTTCAAGCATTTTTCTTAAGTATAAAATATTCATTTTTTTGGTGTGATTTTTGAATTCATTTTTACTCAAATTATTTTTAAATTGTTCATATTCATTATCAAAAGAATCAGTTCTATATTTTTTTTTTAAAGAAGAATTGTTTGTTGGTCTTAAAGAATCATTTAAACTCATATAATTAGATTTATTATTTATTATTCCTCCTATACTTGATGTTAAAGTTCTTGGTGTTTCATATAAAATATTATCATCAAATACTATATCTTCATTTTTATTTTCAAACAATGTTTGATTTATTGATATTAAATCAAAATATCCTTTTTCTTCTTTATTAATGTTATTTTCTAATATTTCTTCTTTTTTTAATAAATTTATATAACTTTCATATTCTTCTTTTTTATTATATAGTATATTTTTCATTGGTAAAATTGCACTTTGTTCGAATTTTAAAATATTATTTCCTTCTTCTTTTTCATTTTCTTCACTAAACTCTTTTTTTATAAATAAACAATTTTCATCTATATTTAATAATTTATTTTCAATTGAAAAAGAAATTTGACTTAAAGGAATATAAGATTGTAAAGTTGGATTTATTAATTTAGTTAAAGGACTATCTTCATCTTCAATTTCTTCATCAGTACTTTCATCATTTTTTTTCTTTAGAAGTCTTTTTTTTTTATTCTTTTCTTCTTCTTTTAAAATTTTCTCTATTTCAATATCTTGTAATTTTTTTATTTCCTTATTTTTATTTATTAAATTATTCTGAATATCTAAAAGTAAACTAACTTGAATTATCATTTGTTTATTAAAATCGTTTTTATTTTTCTCTCCACTTATAAAAGAAGATATATTTGAAGTTAAACTTTGAGTTAAAGAATTATAAAAATCAACGTCAGTCATTTGAAGGAAAAAAATTAAATAATATTTATTGTTCCCAATAAAAAATAAAACAAAAATCAAATAAAAAAAATAAAAAACTTAATTAAAAACATAAAAAAAAGAAAAAATGACAATTTTTCTAATTCAATTTTATCATAATTATATCAAAATCCCAAAATTCAAAAGTGATATAAATAGAAACAGAAGAAAATAATATAATAAAAGTATCACACCATCATAAACAGAAGAATAAAAATAATAAATTAATCATATATTAAAATAAAAAAATCCAAAAATAGAATTTTATTTATTAACATTAAAAGATATGAATAATGAGCTTGTTGTTTTAATAATATATCATATTATGTTTCAGATTTAATTAAACATTATAGTCTTTCAAAAAAATCTTTCACTATAAGAAATAATACATTATGAATCTTCATATTCAATTATATATATTGATAATGTATATTTTCTTCAACTTATTGTAAAAAATTATAGGTTTATCACATAAATCTACTTTAAGTCCAAATATAACATCTAAAAAGAAAAATAAATTAATTCAATGAAACATGTTAATGATGATAAAAAAAATAGAGTAAATAAAAATTATAAAAAATTTAGTTTTATTTTTAATAGGAAATTCCATAATAATAGAGAAATTAATAAATTTAGAATTTATATTAATAATAATCACATTATAAATAAATTAGTGGAGAAATTTTTTTAAGTATTATTTATTTTTTCTCATTTTATACTTTCATATTTTCAAAATATAATAAAAATTAAAAAAATAAAATTCATTTAAAAATATTACAAATTCTTTTTTAAATGAATAAATTGATAAATTAAAAATTTATAAAAAAATAAAAATTTAATTATTTTTTATTTTTCGCTTTCGTTATTAAGAAAATTTTTATAAGAAAAATTAAACATATCTTTTAAATCATCATCTAAACTACTTTTAATTTTATTAATTAAATCAGAATTTATTTTAACATTATTTTTATTAATTTGTTTTTTTTCATTATTTTTTTTTTCAGAAGAATAATTATTAACAAAATTATTTTCATTGAATTTATTTGGAGATTGACTTAAAGTAATATTATTAGTTCTTGATAAAGTATATAAAGATTTATGTGATTTTCTTAATAAAGAATAATTTTTATATATTTTAATTTTTTTTTGTTTAAAATTATTTTTTGATATTTTAATATTTATACATTCATCAATTATTTTTTTTATTGAATTTGATGAATGAAAAGTAGATTGATTATTATTTTTTTTATTTAAAATTGAATTAAATTCATTTATAAATTTATTTTTCATTTCATTATATTTATTTTTATCTAAAATATTTTTTAAGTTATCAAAAAGAAATAAAACTCCTTTTTCATAAGAAATAATAATTTCTTCTTTATTTATTTCATTAATATTATTTTCTAAATTTTTTTTTGATGAATTATTCTTATTAAATATTTCTTTATATAAAATTGAATTTGATGTTGTTAAACATTTTTTATAATGATTTTTATTTAAATTATTTCCTTCATGATATTTTTGTAAAAGAGGTTTTTTTATTTGATTTATTGTATTTATTGTTATATTTTTATTTCGAAATGTTTTATAATTTTTTTCATATGTTTGCTTTTGATTTATTTTTTTTTTTGAATTCGAATTTTTTGAATTTTTGTTTTGAGGAAAAATTAAAGAATTAGTTTTAAACATTTTTTTTTTACTTTTAAAAATATTTTTTTTTCTTTTTTTAATTATCAATATTTTACAAAGTAAATTTTAAATAAAAAAAATTATTATTTATAAAGATAAAAAAAATATTATTTTAAAATCCAATTTCCATTAAAATGTTTTTTATAATTTCTTTTGTTTTTTTTTCACTTCCATTTAAATGAAACATTTTTAAAATATTTTTTCCAGAAATAAAAGAAATTTCAATAGAAATTGAATTTTGATTTTCATTTATTAAAAAATGATAGTCATCATTTTTTTTTAAATTATATTTTTTTTCTTCACATAATAAATTTAATTTTTCTATAATTTCTTTATTTGAAAAATTAGAAGAACAAAAAGCAAAATCTTTTTTATTTGAATTTAAAGTTAATAATATATTATTTTTATTATTATTATTTATTTTAGAAAAAGGAGAATTTTTCTTTTTTTTACTAATTATTTTTTTTTGAGTTTCTTCATTTAAAAATAATTTCTTTTTAGAAATTTTATTTTTCATATTTTTTGAATCTTTATTATATTGATTTTTTCCTTTTGAATTTTTAGATAAATTAATAAAAGTAGTGATTAAAAATTTATTATTATTATTTTTCTGATAAATTTTTTCTTTAAATAAATTATAACCTTGATTAGAATGAAAAGAAGATCTTAATTTTTTATCACTAAAATAATTATTATTAATTTGAGTAAAAATAATATTTTTTTCATTATTTTTAATCTTAGCAATATTAGGACTTCTACTTGAATTAATATTTAAATAAATTTCTTTTGATTTATTTTTCATTTTACTTTTATTTAAATTATAACTTTTTTTACTTTGTTTATTTTCATTTTGATTTAAAAAATTTGAAACTGCTCTTTTATGAGAATTAATATTTTGAATTGTATTATTTGCATTAATATTATTTTCTAATGTTAATATTGATGATGTTATTATTGATAACGATTTTTTTTTATGAGTTTTTAAATTATTTTGAATTTTTATTGTTGAAATTACACTTTTTCTTTTTTTCTCTTTACTATGATTTATTGAACTTTTATCCATTAAATTTATTGTATTTGAAGGAACAAATGATAATTTTAAATTATTTACATTTGTTAAATTTGGATTTGATGATGTTAAAATATTTTTTTTTGGAATTGGAAAAAATAATAAATTATTCTTTCTTTCTATTGATACTGATGTATCTATTATTTTTCTTACATTTCTATTTGTTAAAGAATATTTTATCGAATTCATTAATTGTTTATATCTTTGAATAAAATTTTTCTCATTTTTTATATTACCTTTCTTATTCATTTCACTTTTTAATATTTTTCTCTTGTTTGAATTTTTTTGTAATTCTATTGAAAATGAATTTATTATAAAATTTTCATTGATTATTTTTGATTTATAAGGTGATATTTCTTTTTCTTTTTTTTCATTGTTTATTATGTTTTTATTTAAATTTTCATTTATTTGATTTACTATATTTATCTTTGTAATATTATTTTTATATATATTAATATTATTAGTAGTATTCTCTTTATTAGGAGAAGTGAAAGTATCTTCTTCACTTATTTTATCTATATTTAAATTAGAAATATTATCATTATTGTTGTTATTGTCATAATTATTATCATTATTCTCTTTATTATTCTCATAATTATTTTCATAATAATTATTCTCTTTACTATTCTCATTATTATTTTCGTGATTATTTTCATAATAATTATTATCATTATTAATATCATTGTTATCATAATTATTATCTTTATTATTCTGATTATTATTATTATTATTCTGATTATATAATTTATCTCTTTCATATTTTTTAACTAGTAATTTATATATGGTAGTAATTTCATTAAAATTATTATTCTTAATATTATTAATAATATCCTCTTCACATTTCCCATTAACTAAATTCTTAGAAATCATATCTTTAACAACAAAATCATAAATTTGAAAAGAATCATATGAATAAACCTGATTAAAATACCTATTATAAAAATTTATAAATTTCATTTTTAAAAAACCTTTTTGTAGAAATTTATGTTTTTTAATATCATTAATTTTAATTCTTTTTTTAGGATTTCCGATTAAAATTTTATTAATTAAATCTTTACATTCAAAGCTTAAATGATCAGGAAGATCAAATTTTCCTAAAACTACTTTTCTATAAATATTTTCATTATCATCATCTTCAAAAGGTAAAAATCCAGAGACCATAGCAAATAAAACAATACCAGAAGACCAAATATCAACATCAATACCATAATATTTTTTTCCTAATATCATTTCTGGAGCTGCATAACAAGGACTTCCACATGAAGTTTCTAATAATTCATTCTTTTTATTTTTATATATATTAGCTAATCCAAAATCTATTATTTTTATTATTTCATTATTATTTGTTAATAATATATTTTCTGGCTTTAAATCTCTATGTGCTATTTTTTTTTTTTTGTGAATATATTCAATTGAAAATATTATTTGAATAAAAAAAAATGATGCAGTTTCTTCATCTAAATAATTATTTTCTACTATATATGAAAATAATTCATTTTCTGCATATTCCATTATTATATAATAATTCATTTCTGTTTCTATTATTTCATATAATGATATTATATTTATGTGGTTAAAAGTTTTTAAAAATTTTATTTCTTTCATTATATTATTTAAATCTTCTTTGTCATTTAATTTTGACTTTTCTAATATTTTTATTGCTACTAATTCATTTGTTGGAATATTTTTTGCTAATTTAACTTTTCCAAATGTTCCTTCTCCTATTGTCTTTATTATCTCATAATCACCTATTTTTGATATTGTTTTTCTATATTTTGGAATTTCAATGTTTTGATTCATTTTTTTAAATTTTTTATTTTTGAAAAAAATATATTTTTTTAAGAAATAATTATTTAGTTTTATATATTTATAATGAAATAAGAAAAACAAAATAAACACAAATAAATAATATTATAAATGTTAAAAAAAAATTTTTTATTAAATATATTAGATAATCCCTTTTATAAGTATATTATTTACCTTTTATATTGTATATTACATTTAATTATATTTTTTTGTGTAATATAATTAGATTTAATTTTTCATTTTTTTAAATATTTTAATAAATCATGTCTGAAGATATAGAAAAAATAAATTTAGTAAAACAGTATTTATATCCATTCAAATTTACAAATAATAAAACATTAATAGTAAATTTTTTAACAGAAGTATATGCAAATATATATTATAGATGTAATAATAATTTTGATTCATATACTTTTCAAGAAGTAATAAATTTACCAATGATAATATCAGATAAAATCTTTTTAGCTTTAACAAAAAATAAAATAATAACTTTAAATAAATTTTCAACAGGAATTTATGATTTATTTTTTTTTCCAATTAATAAAAAAATAGAATTAATTTTTGACATTTTAGATTTTGATAATGATAAAGTAATAAATAAATATGATGTGTTTTTAATACTTTCTCACTTTCATTTAATTGATAATTCATCAGATTTAATTATCTTACTTGAAAATTTACTTGATAATTTTTTTGAAGAATCAAATATTTTATCTAAAGATGATTTAATTAATTTTTGTAAAACAAAAAATTCAGATATTTTTTTCCTTATGATTTTCTTTTTAAATGCTTATATTAATTTAATAAGAGATGATGAATTGAAACAATATGGTTTATCAATTAATTATTCTAAATTTGAAAATTCAGAAAATTCAAATAATAATAATTTTTGTGATTATGAAAATTTATTAAATTACAAAGTAACAAATTATCTAATTAATTATTTATCTAAAATCACAATTTCAAATGTAAATTTATCAAAAATAAAAGTATATATCAATAAAATATATAAAAGTGAAAATGATGAAAAAAATATAAGTTCAGAAGAAGATAATGAAGAATTAGAAGATTTAAATAATTTCGAAAATGATATGATTGATTGTATTATAGGATTATCAAAGCCAATAAATATAGAACCAAAATCTTTTGAAACAAAAGGTAATGAAAGTGATATTCACACAACAACTTTTTCTAAAGATGAAAGTTATAATTCTCCTGACAGATATAGCAAAAAAATTACTTTTAATTGTGTCAAAAGTAATTTTTCATTAAAAAAAACATTTAATAATATTTTAAAACATTCTTCTTCTTTAGAATATAATTCAAATAAAAAATTCATTGAGGATGAAAAAAATAATTGTGTTGAAGGAAAAGAAATTATTTTATTTAAATTTAAAAAAGGAATTAAATCTAATAAAACAATAAAATTACTTTTAGTCAATTATTATCTTTTTTATTATAAATTAAGTAGAAGTAATTTTTTATTTAAAAAAGTTATTCCAATTTTTTCTTTATTTCCTAAAATTTCAAAATCAAACGATAATATTTATTTAAAATTTATAAGTACTGTTCATAATCACGAAGTAATATATTCATTTTATAATAAAAATAATTTAGAAAATTATAAAGAAATAATCAATTTTTATAATTTCTTTCGTAAAAATTCTCATTATAAAGATATTAATCAGGATTATATTTTAAAAAAAGAATTAGGAAATGGAAAGTTTGGTCATGTATTTTTAGCAGAAAGAAAAATAGATTTAAAGGAATTTTCAATAAAATTAGTTAATAAAAAACACCCTAGTGAAGAGGAATATAAAATAAATAGATGGGAAAGTACAATATTTACTTCTTTAATGAATATTCATAATTCAAATATAATAAAAGCATATAAAAAATATGAAAATGAAAAGAATATTTTTTTTATTTTTGAATTTGTGAGCGGACATGATTTAAGAACATATATGAAAATATATAATTATAATAATAATATAAATTCAACAAGTAATATAATAAATATATCAATTCAAATAATAAATGGAATAAATACTTTACATAAATATGGAATTATTCATAGAGATATAAAACCATCAAATATAATGGTATATGATAATAATATATATTTAAATAAAACAGGAAAAGGAAATATTAAAATAATTGATTTTGGTTTAAGTAAAATATTAGGTAAATATGAAACTACTGAAGAACCTTATGGAAGTTTATGTTTTAAAAGTCCTGAATTAATTAAACATATTCCTTATGATTTTAAAATTGATACTTGGAGTATTGGTTGTACTATATATTATTTAGTTTATAAAGAATTACCTTTTGAAAAAGGAAATAAAAACCAAATTAAACAAAGTATTATTTCTAAAAATATTACATTTTATAATAACATTATTGTTAATGAATGTAATTATATTAAAAAATTTGAAGATAATGAATTTTATAGTAATTCTAGATTTTTATATTCTCTAATGAAAGATTGTTTAGAAAAAAAATATGAAAATAGATTATCAGTAAGTGAATTATATTTAAAATATATGGGACAATATAGAAAAAATTATTGTTAAATAAATTTATAAATATTTTCTGTTATTATTTTGATTAAATGTATTAAAGTTAAATTTTTGTACTTTTCGATATAAATTAAATTAATTCAAATTTATTTAGTATATATAAATTCTTTTTGGAAAAGAAATATTTAAGTTATTTCTCTTAATTATAATTTTTAAAATTATGTATATA
>JAEEGK010024807.1_pt1 | contig 12392 bp, 6 predicted proteins | sample 8958771 | NCBI WGS metagenome assembly JAEEGK01 (sample SAMN16246547, study PRJNA631951) | gut metagenome | biome: gut microbiome; feature: rumen; material: SC-attached | host: Bos | place: Iran: Karaj | collected 2018-10 | reverse complement strand
CAATGATAGCTTCAGCCTGGGCCTTGCCCGTAATCTTGAACTTGCCCTGGGGCTTGAAATTGCCCGCCATCTTGCGGTAGCGGCGCAACGACACCTTGGGTTCGGTAAATTCACCGGACTTCGGGTCACGTTCCTGGTAAAAGAACATCACGGTCGGCCATGCACCCTTCGAGAGGATTTCCTTGCCGATTTCCTTGATGACTTCTTCACCGGTATCTTCATCGCTATAGGCAACGGTCAGTTCTTCAACTTCCATATTTAGTCCTGTAGTTATAGGTTTTGACCTTCTTCCAAAAAACTTTGAAAAAAGTCACAGTTTTGTTACCCCGAGTATACATTTCTGATCGGGACTGTAAAAAAATACATATATTTACGAACGAATGTAACTATAAAGCGAGGCTTTATGTCTTTTTATCGTTCTTTTAGGCTTTTAGCTACCCTTCTAGTACTCCTTGTCGGGGTTTCTTTCGCCGCAAAGGCTCAATCCGGCAAGGTCCACTACGCCGTAGGTGAAGTATTCCTGCACCGCAGTGGCAACGTACAGGTCATCAAAAGTTCCGATCCAGAAAAGAATAAGCTCAAAAAAGCTAAAACCGTCAAAAAAGGCGACGATATCGAGACCCTTCTGGAATCCGAAGTGATTATCGCGCTCCCCGACGGAAGTTCGTTCAACGTTCAAGAAAACACCGTTGTCGCGATTACGGAACTCTCGTTTGAAGACGGCGAAAACAACTTCATTACCGAAGTCAAGCGCGGCAGCATGAAGTTCGATGTGCAGAAGCAGGCAAACGGCAAGAGCAAATTCAAGTTCAAGACCGGTATCGCCACCGCTGCTATCCGCGGTACAGACGGATTTGTCGGCAAAGTCAGTAAATGCGAAATCGCCTCTCTTTCAACAGGTAACCTGAGCTTTGAAATCAGTACGACAAAAACGACCCAAGCCATCACCGGTGGCCAGACAATTATTCTCTGCAAAGACAATCCTATCATCATCGACCTGGAATCTTCCGGAAACAACGAACTCTTCAAGGCTCTTGACTCCGTTTTAACCGACACCACCCTTTCTGCAGACGCTATCCGCAAGGCCGCGGAAAAGGCTAACAAGGAAATTTCCGAAAAGCAGAAGGAATTAAGGTCTAAAATCGATTGCCATATCGACCCCCTCCCCGATATCGTTTATTCTGCCAAGCAGACCATCACGGCCACCTGCTCCGAAGGCACCCACATCCGTATTTTCGGCGAACCGGAGCGCTCCGATGGTAGCGCCATCCAGTTGGCCGTCGAATGGGCGCCCAGCACTATCGGTCAAAAGAAAATTCCTTTCACCTGCTTCTATGATGGCGACTCCACCAACACAATTCAGTGCGGTCTCGTAACCACCTATTTCGCAGGCACAAGCGACACTACCGTTGCAGACGACCAGGCCCTATTAACCGTTACAACCAGCATGCCGATCGAAGTATGCGACCCTGCCATGGTTACCATTGAAGGCGTATTCGACACCACCGACCAGAACGCAGTCCTTACCGTTTCGCTCGGCAAACACACCTCGAAAAACCTCGTCCCCCTCAGCGCAAACGGCCGCTTTACGCACTCCATCGCCGTATCCGACAAGAACGGCAACTGGAACGAAAATACGCTCCACCTGAATTTCGAATCTCAAAAAGGCAACAAGGACATAAATGTTCCCATCAGGGTGGTTAAGTCATGCAAGACCGTGAACCTGATTCCGCCAACACTCGCACTTTACCCCAACCAGTGCAAGGCCGCTCTCGCGTTAGGCCAGACCAACGGAGACAAGGCGATTTACACGCTGTACATCGATAACGTCGCCCAAAAAGAAATCTACTTTGACAGCGACCGCAAGTTCTACGAAAACCTGACTAGCGGCACCCACGTGTACAAGTTCCATGTCGAAGATCTCGCAGGCAACAAAGTTGATTTGACCCAGAAATTGGATTGTTACCCGCCCATCAGAAAAGCAAAGATTGTCATTGACGGTGGCAAAGAAGAGGATCGTTTGTTCGTGCCACCCCCACCCAGAGACGTCAACAGCAAGATCCATAAACAGCTTTCGTTCTCGGTCAAGAACCTTCCCCAAAACGATCCGACATACATCAAGCAGATTGACATTACCCTGCCCGACCAAAACATCCAGCTCCGTGGCACAGACTTACAGTCGAACCGGATTGACCAGCAGATTGCACTACCGTACGGAACTACAACCACAGTCAAAATTACCGTCACCCTGAAGAGCGGTGAAATTCTTACTGAATCTAAGCCATACAAGGTCAAATAATGAAAAACATTTCTCTTTTTTCGATTATCGCCCTGACCACCGCTCTGGCTTACGCCCAAGAACCGGCAACCCCAGTTCAAGGCACCCCGCTCAGCGGCAACGTTCACGGATTTATCAGGGTAGAACAGTCCCCGTATCTGGTAACAGAAAACCTGACTGTCGAAGAAAACCAAGTGCTCGTGATTGAACCGGGAGTCAAGTTGCAGTTTGCTCCAGGCACCGGCCTTTATGTCAAGGGACAGTTTGTCGCCGCCGGTACAAGCGAAAGCGAGGTCGAATTCGTCTCGGCAGCAAGCGATTCCAAGAACGGCAGCTGGAAAGGCATCTTTATTACCGGTAAAGAACAGTCCGAAATCAGAAACGCCAATATTAGCGGCGCAGAAAACGGCATCGCAGTCGAAAATAGTTCCGCGACCATTCAATCCAGCAAGATTGCGAACACTTCGAGCCGTGGCGTCTACGCCAAAAACTCGAAAGTTTCTATCAGCGGATGCCTTTTCGAAAAGAATGACGGTGCTGCAGTCCATACCGACAGCTACAGCGACATGAATATCAGCGACGTGAAGTTCGACGGCAACAAGGTCGCCCTTTACAACGCTCAGCTCGCCATTACGAACGTTCAATCTTCCAACTTCGAAAACAACTCCTACGCCGTTTTGGACATGGGCAACAGCCAATTGACCTTTGACAACACCCAAGTCAGCAAGAACGCCGTGGGCGCAAGCGCCGGTGACGTTCTTGAAAAGGACGTTATCGAAAGCATTAACGGAAACGAGACCGACTTTAACAAGGATTACGACGGCGTTGCACAGGCCCTGCCCGCAAGCCCTGAAATTCCGGGCGTCGAAAGCCGCGCCGTCAACGCAAACGATAAAATTGGCGACCTGCTCGCCCAAAAAGAAGAAGAGGAAGACGCCAAAGCCCCGAAGGCCTGGAGCGTCATGGGTAGCGTGATGGTAAACAACTACTACCACAAAGTCCTTATGCGCAAAGACCATAACGGAGATCGCTACCAGAACATTTTCCAGGTTCCCGGATTCGGTACCGATGCAAGCGTTTACTTGTTGATGCAGTCTCCGGACGGCAAGTCCATTGAATTCAATGGCGACTATACCGGCGACCAGTGGAACCAATTCTCTCCGACCCCGGTTACCTTGACTTACACCGACAGCTACAACAAGCTTATCTTGGGCGACTTTACCAAGACCGCCGGCGAAACCTACATGGCAAGCCTCCCCCTCTTCGGTGCGGGCTACACGCTTTCGCTCCTCAGGAACAACGTGAACCAGCCTTTGCTGGAATTGAGCGGATTCTTCGGCGAAAACCGCAAGCCCTACTTGATTGGCGAACGCCACCCCTACATCTACAAGAATTACATTGACGAGGGCGAAGCACAGGCACAGCGCCTTGCTTACGGCGGATCTATCAAGTGGTCGCCGCTGCGCCGTTTTGATGCAACTCTTGGCGCCATTTATGCCGACGACGAAATTCACGACCCGCTGTTACGCGATGGCGGAAGCCGCAGTTCCATTACAAGCGAACCCTTGCAGAAGTCCTTTACCGTATTCGCCGATGGAAACTGGTTGTTCTACCCCGGCGACATCGAACTGAACGGTCAGATTGCCGTCGGCCGCGCCGACACCGCAGACGTTTACAGGGAACGCGCCATCAACAAGGTGTTTACCGAAGCCGGAATCAACACCGCATCGATGACAATGCTCCGCCAGCTCATGGCCAACGAAAACAAGATCAATTCGCTTTCGTCTGCCCAACTCGAAGAAATCTTCGGAGGCAACACGACGCTTAACCGCAGCGAAATGCGCGATTCCTTGCGCACCCTCATTCGCGAAGCCAAGAGCCTGAAAAAGGAATACGACAGCGACCGCGATGATGACCGCGTTCTCGGCCTCAACTGGGGCAGCCAGAATTTCGCCATCGGAGCCTCGCTCTTCTGGAACATTTACAAGACCACGATTTCGGGCCATTTGAAGTACGTGGGCGAAGACTACTACAGCGCCGGATCTCCGGACCAGCTCTCCGACACGCGTGAATTCGGCGGCGACATCGAACAAATCATCACCAAGTTCTGGACTCTCAACTTTGGCTACTTGCTCAATATCGAAAACGCCGCCAATGGAGACAAGACAAACCTGCTTGGCCTTGGCGAAGGAACCCGCTGGGGTCTCTTCAACGACAGCGATTCCAAGTGGTTCGAAGAACACGAACTGGATTACGGCAGAACCAAGTACATTCAGAACTGGTCTTTGGGCAACGACTTCAAGATTGGCAAGAACGTAGACGTGAGTGTCGGTTACAATCTGGAATACCGCACGCAATACCGCCCCAACCAAATCCACGTCGACCCCATTCTGAAAGACGGAATTTATAAAGACGGATGGTTTGCACCTCGCCAGGGCAGAACTACGACCGAGATTGAGGATGGAAAAAACGTCACGGAAGTCGACTCCGCTCGCTGGGCCGAATACATGAATCTGTCCGACGAAGACTATCTCGCATCCAAATTCCAGGAAAGAATCTACAAGAACACTTGGGCTTTGGACTTGACGGTTCGCGCCTTCAGCACCATCTTCAAGGCTGGCGGCCGTTGGATTCTCCGCAGCGACGATTCCAAATTCTACAAGGACGCCTTGATTAGCAGCATGGATCTTTCCAACACCACTTGGGCCAAGCTGGGTTACTACTTTGGTGGTGCAGACTATTTTGAACACGCCTATCCGCTCTCTGCAACGACGACTCTGAAGCGCGTGCAGAACCGCTTCGGATTTACGCCGCGTTTCAAGAACTACGAACGCAACGACATGACCGAACGCGAATTTACGGTCAACGACGAACTTGAAATTTCGTTCCTGAAGCGTTTCTTGGTTCTGGGCCTTTCTGGAGAACTTCGTTATATGACCATTGACTGGGAAGAAGACGGCATTAGCGAAGACGAAACCGAAACGGATGTGTTGGGCAACGTGAATCTGCGCGTGAACCACACCAAGCGTCTGAGCACCGATTGGTACACGGGCACGGCCCTTTACTATCGTCCGGACAATTTGAGCGACGAATACAAGGATATTTACGCCGGCATCCGCGTGAACTACGTATTCTAAAAACATCTAACATTGTTTAAAGAGAGCCGCTTTTACAAAAAGCGGTTCTTTATTTTTTAAATTTGGAATAATGTTCACCTACCGTTACAGAGAACTAAGCGTTGCGCTTGCCAAGAAAGGCAAGTACCGCGAGGCTTTGGCCAAGGAACTCCGCCTGCACCCCGAAGAAATCTTCAATTTGCAGGTGGAGCGATTTTCGTTGGATAGCCGTCGCAAAGGAGACCCCAAGTGGTCTTACAACGTGATTTTTGACTTGAAACGTGAAGTCCGTGCCACCGGAAATCACGCCAAGGGGCTTGTAGCGGCGACACGTGACAAAGAAAGTTTAGAGACCGACCCGCAGAAAAGCAGCGTCGCGATGCCCGGCCATGTGGATGTCATTGGCGCAGGCCCGAGTGGACTTTGGGCAGCCTTGCATTTGTTGCGGAAAGGTTTTGCCGTCGATTTGTACGAACAGGGCAAATGCGTGGAAGAGCGTTTCCGCGATATTCGCCGGTTCTTTGTTGACCGGAATTTTAACGCCTACAGCAACGTGCTTTATGGCGAAGGCGGTGCGGGGGCATTCAGTGACGGAAAGCTTAACACCCGCACCCGGAACCTGTTCGTGGAACAGGTTCTACACGACATGGTCGACTTTGGAGTCGACGAATCGGTCGTGACCTTCGCCAAGCCGCATATCGGCACGGACCGCTTGGTGCTCTTGTTACGCGAATTGCGCGCCGAAATTGCAAAGCTTGGCGGCAAGATTCACTTTAGCACCGCCCTTGAAGACATCGAGATTAAGGATGGTCGCATTGCGGCGATCCAGCTGCGAGACGTTTCAACGCCCAATTCTCAGGCAAATTGGAAACCCTGCGAAGCCTTGGTACTCGCCGTCGGGCATTCTGCCCGGAGCATTTACGAAATGCTCCACGCCCGTGGCGTCGCGCTCGAAAGCAAGGCTTTTGCCATGGGCGTGCGCGTCGAGCACCCGCAACAGCTCATCAACATGCGCCAGCTGGGCCTGAATGTAGATACCAAGCTTACGGGTTCCGCCGAATATTTTCTCGCCACCCCGACACTTAATAAGACGAGCAGCGCCTACAGTTTCTGCATGTGCCCGGGTGGCGTTCTGGTGCCCTGTGCCTCGGAGCCCGGGACCCTTGCCACCAACGGCATGAGCTACAGCCGACGCAACGGTCCCTTCGCCAACGGCGCCATCGCCGTGCCCATTGCCGCAAGCGACAAGCTCTTCGGCGGCCTTGAATTCCAACGCAAAATCGAAAGCGACGCCTACGCGGTCGGCGGCAAGAGTTACGCCGCACCGGCACAAACCATCAAGGCGTTCCTCGCCCACCGAGAAGACAAATCGCTCCCGAAATCCACCTATCCCTGTGGGCTTGTACAAAGCAATCTGTGGGACTGGATGGACAAAACCATTTGCAAGAGCCTCGCCGAAGGATTCCAGAATTTCGACAAGAAGATTCCCGGATTTATCGAAGAAGGCCTGATTGTCGCACCCGAAACCCGCACCAGCAGCCCTCTGCGAATGAGTCGCAACAACGAAACACTTGAAAGCGTGAATACCAAGGGTCTGTTTGTGCTTGGCGAAGGCGCCGGGTATTCCGGCGGAATCGTCACTAGCGCTGCCGACGGCGTGCGACTCGCCCACTACGCGAAAAAGGAAAGCTTATGATTACCCGAATCATTGACCGCAATTTTGCCAACATGCGCCTCGACCGTTTTTTGCGCAAGGCATTCCCCGACGAATCGCTGTCGGTCTTTTTCGCCGTCATCCGCAAAAAGAAAGTCCGCGTAAATGGCGTTGTGGGCAAGGCAAATCAGATGTTGCAAGAAGGCGACACCGTCTGCATTTACGAGAATTTCAAGAGCGTCGATGCAGATTCCCAAGGCGCCACCAACGTTATCCAATTCCCCGCTAGCCAAAGCGAAGAAGCAAAATCAAACGCCGGTTTTGCAAAAGCTAAATCCACCTGGGGCAAGGCCACCTCTCCGTCGGAAAAACAATCCGGCTGGGGCGCAAACGAGCTCGATATTGTCATTCAGACCGAAGATTACGTGGTCATCAACAAGCCCTCGGGACTTGCAAGCCAACCGGGCTCCGGCACTCGCCCCGGCGAGAGCCTCGTAGAATACCTGTGGGAATGGGGCCGCCGCGAAGGGCTCGACTTTAAGCCCACCATCGCCCACCGCCTCGACCAAGAAACTTCGGGCATGATCATTGCCGCCCTCCACGGCGACACGCTCCGTGAATTCACGCGCATGATCCGCGAACACGAAGTCGACAAATTCTACTTCGCCCTCGTCAAGGGGAATCTCAAAAAAGACAAGGGCACCATTAACGAGACGCTTACCCGCACCGATGCCGCCAAGGGTAGCAAAATGAAGGTCGGCGAAACCGGCAAGGACGCCCAGAAGGCAGTCACCCACTACCGCGTCAAGCAGCATTACGAAGGCTACGACCTGGTAAAAATCAAACTCGAAACCGGCCGTATGCACCAAATCCGCGCCCATTTCGCAAGCATCGGGCACCCGCTCCTTGGCGACACCCGCTACGGCGATTTCGCCCTCAACCGCGATGTCAAAAAACAACTCGGGCTACACCGCCTTTTCTTGCACAGCTGCCGTCTGGAATTCACCTGGCACGGCGACAAGATTGTCCTTGATTGTCCGCTTCCCAAGGAACTGCAATCGGTCATCAACCAGCTAAAGCCTATTCGTCTAAGACATGAATAATTTGTAAGGAGAACAAAATGTTCAAAGCATACCTCATTCTTGCCGCATGCATCTTATTAACTGCCTGCGCCCAATCTCTTTCCGTCGCAAACAAGGATACGTTTAACGCCCCCAAAACAGGCGTTGTCGGCGTATTCCGTCAGCCAATCGGTTTCTGCAGCGGTGGATATAAACAGCAAATCAAACTCGGCGGCGAAAAAATCGTTGCCAAGCCAACCTGGACATCAGATCAAGACAACCTGTTTTCGGCCTATATTGCACCGGGAAAAGCAGACCTCGAAGAATACCGCTATGGTTGCGGCAGCGTTCTCACCACGCTCACCCTCAAAGAAAAGCATGGTGTCATAATTCCGCAAAACGGTTTTTGCAAAATTGCGATATCCTTCTTGAAAGGCGACGAACTGTTCTCACAGAACGACGCCCTGTTGCGGGAATACTTCGCAAAAGAACATGTAGCAGTCCCCTTTGACGACATGCCCTACTGCGAAACCTATTAATAGGAAGCTTTTCAATAGCCAAAATCGTTTCTAGCTGACAAAGCCAATAAATATTTTATATTTCTTTTCAAGAAGAAGGGAAAATATGAAGTATTTATTGACAATATTTCTGTCCATATTCGTTATTGCTTGCAGCAATAGCGAATCGGCCTATTCTAATGAGACTTCTTCTAACGACGAAATTTCCACCTTTGTCGAACCAGAAGGCATGATCCGTCTCGAAAGCGGTTTCACCACCATCGGATCCAACGACAAGAACTACAAGGCTATCGAAAAACCGGCAATGAAAGTCGTTTTGGACTACGACTTCTACATGGGCATTCACGAGGTAACTTGCGGAGAGTACGTTCAAACAGCAAAAAAAACAGACCTCAAGACCTTCGAAAAATGTGAAAACGACAGTCTTCCTCTCGTTGATGTAACTTACTACGATGCAGTCCTATATGCCAACGCCAAAAGCAAGCTCGAAGAACGCGACACCGCCTACACTTACAGCAAGGTCACTTTTGACAGCGAGGGCCACTGCACCAATTTGGAAGGTTTCGCATTTCATGCAAATGTTGAAGGCTACAGACTCCCGACCGAAGCGGAATGGGTCTATGCGGCAACCCGTGCTTGGGACGTAAAGAAAAGCTGGAACAACGAAAACTCCGAATACAAACTTCATACCGTCTGCAGCAAGAACGCCGATTCCGCCGGATTCTGCGACATGGCCGGAAACGCCATGGAATGGGTTAACGACTGGATGGGAGAATTCCGCGACACGACCGTCACCAACTACGCCGGCGCCCCCGACGGCGGGGATTTAGGTGAAAGGATTGTCAAGGGCGGCAGCTATTCATACTCCGAAAAAGAACTCAACCCTTACAGCCGCGGGGATGTCTACACGGTAACTTCAGCCACACGAGCTGAATACGTCGGTTTCCGACTCGCCTTCGGTTCTATTCCTAACGTCCTTTGGATGAATGATGACGGCATGTCCGTCACCAACATCGTAATCCCCCTCGTCGGACCAGAGACCATCAAGAATCTTACCGGGACATACAATGCGAAGTTGGCATTCCGCAACGATGTCAGCGAAAACATTTCCTACCTGGACTACAGAAACGGAACTCTTTCCATTAAAGAAATTACAAAGGGAATCAACGCCTACCACCCCGAAATTTCTCCAGACGGCAACTGGATTGCCTACTGCACCGGATTCGAAGGCGTTTCAGGGAAATCGGAGATTTACGTCCAAAGCCTTGAAAACAATTCCATAAAGGTAAAACTCAAAGCGGAAAGTGCAGCAATTCCCCGTTGGCGAGTCCTTGAAAACGGCGACACGGTCATCATCTACGTAAACGACGCCGGGAACAACAAGGACGAAACAACATTCAAGGGAACTTCGAGCTGGCAAGTAAAATTTGCAAATGGCAAATTCGGAACGCCACAGAAACTATTCGACGGGGCATACCATGGCGGCATCAGCAAAGACCTGTCTCTTGCGGTATCCGGTGCAAGAATCCTGCGAGCACGCATCTCAAAGAAAAATGTCGTTTGGTACGATTCCGCCCAAGCTTGCAACGTAACGCTTTCTCAGGACGGGACCAAGCGCACCGCATTCCTTGACTTCGCCGGGAAACCGGGCATAAAATTTGCAGGGGAAAGCTACGACACCCACAAACGAGTCTTTATCGCCGACAGCAACGGAAAACTCATCCAGTCTATCAAGGCCCCCACAGGTTACACATTTGACCATACAGAATGGGCAACCGACGGTGAAAAATCCGTCATTCTGGCAACCCTCACCAATCCTAATGGCGCCCACACAAAAATCGTCATCATTAACCCTGCAGACAGCTCCATTACCGAGATTGCCGAAGGCGAAGAACTTTGGCATCCGAATCTGTGGATTAAGAAAGTTCCAAAAACTATTCCATCCACAGAAGATTCTACCGAAGTTGACACGACTTTCCACCTTGACCCGGACAGCGCTGGCGTTTATTATATATCTGGCGCAAGCGATAAAGCACTAATCATGCGTTACAAGATGGAACTTCTTTGGCAATATAAAGATTCAGCAAACACAGTCATTCTAGGCTCATCACGTCCCAAAAACAGTCTCATCCCAGAAGAATTAAGCAACCAATTCTTTGCCATTAATTTGGCAAATTCATATTTTTCCATCAACGAAAGTCATTATACCTATTTCAATTATATTCAGTCGAACGTAAAGAAGCTTAAATATCTCATAGTCTCTCTTGATATTGACATGTGGTGGAAAAGTTACAACAGTTACAAGAATTTCTTCTATAAAGACCATCTAAAAATACCCGGTTACGTTTATGACAAAAATCATCTTTTCGGGAAGGACTTCGATTCTCAGGAACTATATAGATTCACCTATGAATCAATCGGATCTAATTATTATGCAAACATATTTAGAAGTTCACGAGGTTACCATAAATTTGATAATTCTATTGGTTGGGAAAACGACCCTCCTTTATACCATGACAGTACCTGGATGCAAGATACGATTTCTCTTTACGAGAATTCTATCAAACTACTTAAAGAAATTATTCTTGACAGTAAGGAAAAAGGTATCTTTGTTATTGGAATTATCTTTCCACAAAGTCCTGCCTACAAAAATACAGGATCTTTTGGTTGCTACGGGCTTCAACGAAGTTTAGCACCGTCTGTCATAGATGACCTTACCAACTTAAGTCAGGAAAACCCTAATTTCATATTAATGGATGAAAATAAAATGGGAAATCACGACTACACTGATGAAATGGCTCGAGATCGAGATCATTTATCCCATACGGGGGCATTACAAATCACCCACCGTCTCGACTCCTTATTGAGAACTTTGGAATAATTTTTCTAAATTTACCACCGAAATTTAAGCAGGCACGTGTTTTGCACGCGGGTCGTTTTGTGGCACCCGGGCAAAATTCGCGCTAAAGAGGAAAAAGATGAAAGTTTCTTTGAATTGGCTCAGACGTCATGTTGATCTTCCGGAAAATGCGGAAGAAGTTGCAAAGGCATTGACCTCCATCGGCTTGGAAGTCGAAGGTACCGAAGAACCGGGCAAGGTTTATGAAAAGCTCGTTGTGGCTAAGGTTCTTACCTGCGAAGCCCACCCGGACAGCGACCACTTGCACATTACGACCGTCAATAACGGCAAAGAAACCATCCAGGTCGTTTGCGGCGCCCCGAACGTAGCCGCCGGCCAGACCGTGGTGCTCGCCCCGATCGGTGCAGAACTTCCGCTCCCCGACGGCACCATGCTCAAGATGAAGAAGTCCAAGATTCGCGGCGTCGAAAGTTTCGGTATGATTTGCGCCGAAGACGAAATCGGCCTCAGCGACGACCACGCCGGCATCATGGTTCTTGACGACAGCATTCCTGCTGGCACCCCGTTCGTGAACCTCGGCCTCTACGACGTCTGCTTTGAACTGAACGTGACCCCGAACCGCCCGGACGCCCTCAGCCACCGTGGCGTGGCCCGCGAACTCGCCGCCAAGTTCGGCCGTCCGCTCAAGCCGCTCGCTTACGAACTCAAGGAAGATTCCGAAGCCGCCAGCTCTGCTATCAGCCTCGAAGTGGTTCCGGGCTGCGGTTGCTCCCGCTATGTGGGCCGCGTCATCAAGGACGTGAAGGTTGAAAAGTCTCCGGCTTGGCTCGCCAAGCTCCTGCATGCCGTGGGCATGAACAGCATCAACAACGTGGTCGACATCACGAACTTCATTCTGATGGACG
>JAEEGK010024803.1_pt1 | contig 12393 bp, 12 predicted proteins | sample 8958771 | NCBI WGS metagenome assembly JAEEGK01 (sample SAMN16246547, study PRJNA631951) | gut metagenome | biome: gut microbiome; feature: rumen; material: SC-attached | host: Bos | place: Iran: Karaj | collected 2018-10 | reverse complement strand
CATGGAAATTGGCAACCCGATAGTTGACCTCCAGGGTGATCTCGCCCCCTGCAGGGATCATAGTGGGCGGCGTGTCGCAGCCGAACACAAGGTCGGCATAGGTATATTCGTTGCCGTAGCTCCAGCGATAGAGATATTGCATCCACTCCTTGCCGTCCTTCTGGCCCACATAGGAATACTGATATGTATCCGGGTAAACGGTATCGTCCACGATGACCTTCATGTCGGTAAAGACCCAGTAGCGGCCCTGCGGGGGCTTCGCGCCGAGATAGATCGTTCTCGTATCGGCGTCATAGTCCACTTCCTTGCCCAGGGCCTTGCCGATGGTCCGGATGGGCAGATAGGTGGTGCCGTTGTAGTTGGCGATCTCCACGGGGTTGCCGTTGGCGTCCTCCGGCTGGACGGTCTGCCCGTCCACCATGAGGGTATAGCCGCCCACCAGCACATCCCACGTCTGCCAGACGCCGCTCGCCCCCAGCACGGGCAGGGCCAGAGCGATCATCACGGCTACCGCGAGCATGCCAAACAAGAAAGATTTCCAATGGAACCTGCTTTTCATATCGCGCCTCCTTATCCGTTATTTCATGATGTGATAGTTTATATTACCAATGGAGGTAAGTCTTGTCAAGAAAAGCGGTCAGCAGCGGTCAGCGGCGGCCGCCGGAAGGTGCCTCGGGTGCGAAATGGTACACTTCGTTCTTCATCTTGATGCGATGGCCGTAGATGCCCGTATTTGCTTGCTCTAGGGGATAAATAGCATTTTTGGGCATAAGGGGTGGACCAATCGCGCAAAAATGCTATTTGCGAGACTGATTAGGAATATTAACTTTCGTATTGAAATATCGTCCTCGTCTGAAAATTCGCCATTCAACGTCTGTTCGGCCTTCATGGCGGAAAAGCCCGTCAGGGTGCCGTAAATGGCCCCCGCATTCTGCTCTTCCACCTTTCCCGTCAGGGTGATGCTCTCGTCCCCGGCAGGGGAGCCGTTGAGGATCAGAATGCTCATGCCTTGCCTCCGATGGTGGTCGAATTTTGTGGGGGAGGGAAAAAGCCGGAGCGTGATCAGTAGAAGGATTCCAGGGTGCTGGCGCCCGGCATCATCAAAACGAATTTGAAGTCGCCGGTTTCGCTCGTGTTTTCGGTGTAGTCGTTTCCCGACGAATGAGTGTTGGCGACGGTGCCATAGAGATTGATATGCACGATGCTCGGCTCGCCCCCTTCCAATTCGATTCGGAATCTGCTTTGCGTCGGATTGATCTTCGTCAGCTCCCGGAGGCCCTTGTAGGCATAGGATCCTTTGTCGTCATACCCATACCATTTCTGTTCCACTCGGATGCTGTCCGGCACTTCGGTCAGTATGCCGGATATCTCGTATCCGCTTTCCTCCGTGATCCTGCCGCGAACCGTAAAACCGCCCCGGCTGGCGCTGCGTTCCACGTTTTCTTCATAGTAAGAAGAATAATAGCTGTCGCTGAGCTCCGTGGCTGAGACAGTAATGGTAACGACGCCTTCTTTGCTGATGCTGACGCTGCCCGCCGCAGGGTTGGCTTCATGGAGCAGCTCGCTGAAGGAACCGCCGGGATAGGAATAGTCGGGCTCCAGCAGGGCGTCCCTCTTGAGCTCGAGTCCCTCGCAGATCACTGCCCGCCTTTCCTGCCGCTTTCCCCCTTCGACCTTGATGGTAATGTCCGCCTTCTTCTGCCCGGTCATCTTTGGGAGCTTGATATCCGCCGGGACCCAGAGATTGTATGGGTAATTTTCCCTGTCTTCCGTCTCCTTGAAGAGCATGGTATCCGGCGCGCCCATCATCAGATAATGGTAATAGGTGCAGCGGTAGACCACGTCCCCGCTGGCCGGCACCTCGGGCAGAAACTCCGGCGTATAGGGGTAATACCACTCCAATTTGTTGTAGGAGTCCTTGGAGGGGTCCCTGGTGTCCCGGGGGATCAGGGGCAGAAACAGGGGATGCGGATTCCCTCCGAAGCGCATGGGCGTGATGAGGGAGGGATCGTCGAAGCGCAGGCCCGGCTCTTCCGCGGCAAAGCGGGCGTTTTCCGGGATGCTCCGCCAGTTTTCTCCATAGATGGATTGCTGCAGCGTCTCTCCCCCCGTCAGGGCGGTGTCCTCCACATGGAAGACCAGCCGGGTGTTGAGAATGGGAAGCAGCTGCCTTTCCACTTCCTTCTGCAGGTTTTTGCAGCTTTCGTGCTGGATCTTCGCAACCGCATCCCGCAGGATCTCGTAGGTGCCGGCCTTGAGCTGATCTACAAAGGCGTTGGTGATCTTGAGGCGATCCGCTGCGGAAGCGCTGCGCAGGCGCTCCAGGCTGGCTGCCTCGCCCTCCTCCCCGCCCAGCCAGAAGGCGGCGTGGATGAAGGCTTCCTGCTTGTCCTCCGGCATGTTCCAGAAGGCCCAGGCATAGCTGAAGTAGAAATTGTCCAGGGCCTGGGACAGGTATTCCGGATCGTCGGAGCAGGTCTTGAGAATGGCGGTGAGGGCGTCCGCCCAGCCGGGGCTGAAGGAGGGAGACTTGCCGGTGGGAGAGGTGGTGATCTTCAGCCCCTTTCGGTTGACGGCCTTTTTGATCTTCTCCAGGTCCGCGTCATCCATGGTCTCCCCCATCTCCATCGTGAGATAGCGGAATTCGCTGCCGCGGACGGAGGGGTACAGCACCGCAGAGGAGCCGAAGTCGATCCGGTAGCAGCTGCCGGTATAGTATTGCAGGTACATCTCTTCCAGGGTCGGCCTGGATTTGGTTTCATATAACATCCGGTCTGTCAGTTTGTTGTAGATGTTGGTGCCGGACCACCAGAGGATGCAGACCACGGCGGCGACCCAGTTGGCGCAGCAGGCGGCTGCCAGAGCGGAGAGGGTGAGGCCGGCGATCTCCTGCTTGTACTTCCAGCAGGCTTCGGGATACGCCTGGATCATGGCGTATACATCCTTGTTGCCCCGGCGCATTTCCGATATGATCTTGAGATTTGTCAGGGCGATATCCATGATCAGGAAGGTTTTGCCCAACCCGAGATCCTCCAGCGCCTCGATAAAATCCCCGAATCCGCTGATGGTGCTGTCCGCCAGGCCGAACTTGCCCATAAGATCATGCAGCTGATTCGTCATTTCGTCCCTGGCTGCATCATCCACAGCTTCCATGCTGGGTGCGAAGAGCTTATCCAGCTTTGTCCCCAGGGCGGCGATATCTTTCTCGTCCTTTTTCTGATATTGATTCCACAGGCGATTCCAGTCGATGCCCACCTTCCACTCCATGGAGTTCTTCTTGCTGCTGGGGACCAGGACCAGAACGCCGCTTTTCAGGTTGACGGTGAAACCGTCGGAATCCACCAGTTCCAGCAGATCCTTGTCGAATTTATAGGTTTTCTCCCCCAGAACGCTGAAGTGGTCGGTATAAAGGACATAGCTGCTCCCGTCCTCCGAAAGCTCGGTGTATACGTCCTCCCACCGATCCTCCGTCTCGTTGTACCAGACGCAGCCGCCCAAGAGGCCTTCCGTCTCCCGCGGGATGGTGATGGCCACTTCCGAGGAGAATTCATGCTGTCCGGAGGCCAGGGAAAAATCGTAAGCCCGGATTGCCCAGCCCTCCTCTCCCGAGGAGAGCTCCGGCAGGGTTTTCACGATGAGAGTGTCCGTGTCTTCCTCCAGGTTCCAGGAGTTCAGCTGCACCTCCACTTGCCCGACTCGGACGTCGGGGGTCTGGCGGCTGACCTCCGCCTCCGCCCGGGGGGCCGAGTCGATCTGCTCCGGCGTATAGCGCAGGCGGATGGCTTCCGTGAAGGGGCTGTCCTCCTCGTCGTCTGCCGCCGCATCCGGCATGCTCCCCGGCTGGGGGCCGATGCCGTCCGTGGGGACCGGGGAGGCCGTGGGTCGGACGGAGACCGAGGGCCCGCCTCCGGGGCTGTCCTTTTTCCGCAGGAAGCCGGGATATTTGAGGCCGGCGATCCCCAGCTCCACCAGCATCACCACCGCCAGCAGGAAGCTGAGCAGACGGGTGCCTTTGCCGGCCCTGCGGCTTTCTCCGTTCCCGGCTGTCTGTGGATGGACTGACGAGCTACGGTTCGGCGCCGCGCCCTTGCGGTTTGCGGAGCCGGAACGGGCGCTGCTCTGGGGGTGGGGTTCTGCATCTCCCGCCCCGACGGGAAGCCCGTCGGAGATGGTCACGGTGCTGCCGGGCGGCGCGTCGATCACGATGGAAGCCGACCCCTCCTCCGCTGTCCGCGCACCGCAGGTTTTGCAGAATCTCGCCCCCTGCTCCAGCTCCGCGCCGCAGGCAGGGCAGAAGGTTTTCTTCCCGTTTTCCAGCTTCGCGCCGCAGGCGGGGCAGAAGAGGGCCCCTTCTTCCAGCTTCGCGCCGCAGTGCTTGCAGTAGTTCGCCATCGTCTCGCCTCCTCAGTTCCGAAGCGCGTCCGCCGCCTCCACGATGGCCGCGCCGCTGTAGCCGGAATACTTCCGGCGGAGCTCCTCATCCTTGGCCTCGCTGCGGGCATGGAGGATCCATACCATCAGGAGGATGTCGATGATGAGAAGAGCGATCACGCGGAGACGGCCTTTCCCGGCGGTTTTTTTCTTTGGTCCCATGATGTCCCTCCTGTCGGTGCGTCGCTCGTGCAAACAATCAATCCTCGATCAGTTCATTATCTTTAGTATATCAGAATACCTCCGTGGCGGAAAGCCCTTTCAGTTGTTTGCAAACTGCAAACAACTCGGAACTTAGAGCCAATTAAAGCCGTCAGTCAAGGTCTGGGGTGAAAGAGGGTCGTGGTATCCTGGGTAGATCCTTATCATGTTCTCGCATTTCGTTACGGCGAGATCGTAGTTCGCGTCGGACATCACTTCGAAGAGCATTCCGCCTGCAGGACGAAACACGACCTTGCCGTCCGGAAGAAGGATCACGTTTTGGAAGTTCTTTTTGTTCTCAAAGTACACATCGACTCCGTGGGCAATCTCGATCATTGCATCTGCCTCCGGGATCTGGGGTAGCGGGCCACGCTTCGATTTCATTATACGTCAAAAACAAAATAGGTCAATGGATTGAACGTCTTTCAGTTATCAAGCGTTCCAGCGTGTTTTTTCTTGTAGTTTTCGCGTGTTTTGTCATTGCTGTCGCAACCGAAGCCATTGTTCTCAGGAAGAACACACTCCAAGAACGTCACTTTCCCATTCTCATACGGTCATGTGTCCCAGAACATGCGGCGACGGTCGGCAGAGCGCATGAACAGCTTCATTCAGACGGTGTCCGCTCAGCAGTGAAAACGCCTGTCTTTCAGGCATGTTTTCCTCCGATTTGGCTGTATAAGTGGTCAGAATAAGTGGTCAAATCGCATGTGGGTCTTCGGAAACCGCTGCAATTACAGGGTTTTTCACAGCGGAGAAGGAGGGGTTTTTGCCAGCTGTCCCGCTGAAAGGCCGCATAAGGAATGCATATACGCATAATTCCTGCGATTTCCCAGCCTGAAAACGCGGCGGATTCAGGTCATCAAAACGAGTGCTTTTTTGCGCTTAAGTGGTCAAATAAGTGGTCAAAAGAAACCGGGCTTTGAAAATCCGAACTTTTCAGCGCAAAAAGGGGCCATTTTTCTCCGAAAAATGAAAAGTCCCGTACTTTTCGGTACGGGACTTTGGCGGAGAAGGAGGGATTCGAACTCGTTGATGACTTCGCAACGCCTTCTCCCAAAGTGCCACAAAGCCTTATGTATCAACGCTTTCCAAGCTTTTCGGTTTTTGCCTCTTCCCTTCAACTACCAACAAAAACCTTCCCAGTTAGGCTTGCAATTAGGCTAATATTGCGCTTGGCTGGTCGATCAACTAGAGTCTTTTCATGATATATCATATCACAACAGCCAAAGAGATGCCAGCCCTTTTATTGGCATCTCTTTGGCTGTTTTTATTCACTGCTGACTTCCGTCTGCATCCACAGAAAGTCAGGCCAGAAGCGTTGAAGGGTAGTCGCCACGCTCTTGTGACTTGACTACCAATACCGATCCCGGTCATAATTAAGAGGAACTGCACGTCGCAGTTCCTCTGTCGTGTTATTTGCCTTTCTAAGCCTTGATTGCTCATAATTCATGTAGTATAATTGATACACGATTACTGAAGGAGGCTTTCGACCATGCCCAGAGGAAAGAAGACCATTATTCCGGAGAATATTGAGGAAAAAATAGCAGAAGTCGAAAAGGAGCTTGCCGATCTTACCGCCAAAGCTAAGGCCAAGAAAGTTGAACTGAAAAAACTAGTCAAGGCAAAAGAACAAGCTCTGAAGGTCGCGGCAGAGAAGAAAGCCGCTGAGGATAAAGAGAAACTCATGAAAGCAGTTGCTGACAGTGGCAAAACTGTTGAAGAAGTCCTCGAATTTCTGAAGAAAAAGTGAAAATAGCCCGCTGAGGAGCACTCCCCAGCGGGCTATCTCATCTAAGGTTGAATTTCAGATTCTGAACTGCCAAAGCGAAGGGAAGATTTCGCATGAAAGACAAGGAAACTCCATTGAAACTGGTTCGCTTATGGCCCAAAATGCTGCCCGGGTGCTACGAAACGCTCGATTATCTGAAAGACGCAAAGCCTGAAGGTCAAGTCGACTGGCCAGCTTATTGCGAACTTCCTATCAACGCTGCTTTTACCTATCTGGTTGAAACCGGGGAATCTGAGAATATTGCGGCTGCTGGAGCTCCAGAATTGACGGCGTGTTATCTATGGCGGAAAAACAAAATCATCTTCGCATTTGACCCAGATCTTACAGCCACCTTGGAGGAGCAGGCCAAAGAAACAGAGGAGACGGACATCCTCCCGGCCGATCTGCTGCTTCATCCGCCATATCCGATAATATACGTCAAAGCTCCGGGGCTGGTGGAGGACATAGATGGCTTTTTCTATTGGGTAGACTATGACACAAACCACGGCACTACTGAGCTTCGGATTCAATGGGTAATCTCCAACTTCGAGATGTCATTTGCCCAAGTAATGCATCTTTTACCCGGATCCACCATACACGATTGCGTTTGGGATACCATTGAGCGCACAAAAGAAAACCTTGGAGAACCGGCAATAATCGAGGCGAAGCCCGTTACAGAGATCGCGGGAATGGTTATCACAGCCCTTCAGTTCGTCCTTTACCTGTGCGCGTCGAATGCGGACATCCGAGAAGACCCTCCCGAAGTTCATATCCCTGAGAGCGAAAGGCACAAGAAGGTCATGACCATCACAGACAAAGCGCGTGAGGTCAAATCATTCTCAGTAGGAATCCGTATAGGAGCGGCAATCAGGAAAGCCCAGCAAAAGCCTCTCGCTGATCCTGAGGCAGACAAAGGAACCGGAAGCACCAAACGCCCGCACTCCCGAAGAGGGCACTGGCATCATTATTGGACGGGACCAAAGGACGGAGATCGGAAACTCGTTCTGAAATGGACCGCTCCGACATTCATCCATGCAGATGATATAGACGACAACATCATCACCTTCCATCCGGTAAAAGAGTAAGAAACGGTATATCAAATACTGACGCCACCGTGGACGTCTTGAGCGTCTGCGGTGGCGTTTTGCTTTTGCTTACTGATAGTATTCTATCAGCTCACTGTGTTTCTCTCGGAATTCAGACTTATTCATAACTGTCCTTTCTAAGTGACCGCGATCCTCATTCCCTTACGTCCATATGCGATTCTGTCAGATAATGATGTATTTCTTTTCTCTGGGCGTGGCTGCTGGGGCCTCCGCGGGCTCGCCCAGGGAGATGCCGAAGGCGACAGAATAGCCCTCCGGCACGCCCAGCTTTCTCAGGAAGGCCTTGCCCTCCTCATTTCCCAGGGCCATGGTGACGCTCCCCAAGACGCAGGTACCCAAGCCCAGGCTCTCCGCCGCCAGCACCATGTTCTCCCCCAGGAGGCAGGCATCGATGTCGTGGCCGCCGTCCTGCTTGCAGACGATCAGCAGCACCGGGGCTCCGAAGGTGGGAGAAAAGTCCGGCGCATTCATCTTCTCCGTCATGGAGGAGGGAAGGCCGGGCATGGAAAGCATGACCTTCTTCTGCAGGACGCCAACCTCCTCCAGGAGTGTAGGATCCTGCACCGCGGCCACAAACCAGCGCTGCCTGTTGGAACCCGTGGGGGCCAGGAGGCCGCATTCCAGAACGGTCTCCAGCTCCTCCGCCGTCAGGGGGCGGGGACTGTATTTCCGCACGCTGCGGCGCGCGGCGATGGTTTTTGTCACTTCGTTGAGGATCATGCGGATTCCTCCTTCTAGTCAAAGAGTCTAAGTCTCAATTATCGAATGTATTTTGACTCTGATACGACTATAAATGCTAATCTCTTCAAAGCATCTAGGATACAGGTCTTTTCCTCATGGGTCAGCTTGTCCATGTATCCCTGGCGGTTTTGTCTCCCATATACAGTTACCCCTACAAATTGGAATTTGAATTCCCCAAAATCATAGGCGTTTGCTTCTGATTATAGGGTTTTAATGAAGTCCTCTGAAACCGTTGAAAACAAAGGATTATTCGCAATCTGCTCACCGAATCCCTTTACTAAATGTTACACCGTTTTAACGACGCCCCGGCAGCTCATAAGGGCAAAAATAAGGGCAAGGATATCCCATAACAGGGTATAACAAGGTGTGGCAATCGGGAGTCTGTGACATATGTGCGAATAGATCAACAACGCTATTATCAGGAGGATTTCACAATGGAAAAGACTATTTATGACGAAAGCAACGGTTTATGGTATGAACTGCAAGGCGACTATTACATTCCCTGCCTGGCAGTATCCGCCGAAGAAGAAAAGCCCATCGGAATTTGGGGGCAGCGGCACCTGCGATATATCAGGCAACATCGTAAAGCACTATACACAGAGTTGCTGACCGGTGGCAGGCTGAATACCTATCTTGCTGACGTCAACGATCAGGCAGAGAAACAAATGCTCTTGCTGACAAAGCAGATGGCAGAGCGTGAGGGTGTCACCGAACAGCTCAAGGCACAGGATCAAATGCTGTGGGTGCAACGGATGAACAGTATCCGGGATAGAGCAATGGAAATAGTCAATAGTGAATTGATCAATAATTAAGCATAATGGGCGGAGATAGTTTATTCCATCTCCGCCATTATTGCTGTAACACCGTTTACTCGCTCATGATCTGCTTCAACGGTATTCTTTTCATAGACTGTCCGTAAGCAAACATGATGCCTTCATAAACGACGATAAAAACACCGAGTGTGATAAAACATATCGGAAAGTCAAATTTGTATTCGGGTACACCCTCAACACCGGCAAATACAATGTCAACCATGATTTTCAGCAGAGCGTACTGATAGACAGATCCGATGACAAATCCGATATAAGCCGCGGGACGGTAACCGTCGAGGACAGAGCGTTTACAGTCTGCGCTCTGATAGCCGAACACACGCATCATGGTAATGTTCTTTTGGTTGGAACGTATAACGGACGTCACAGCGATATACAGCGTGGTAAACGCCAGCACAACGCCAATAATAAATATCATAAACCCCATCATATCGCTTGCCAAATCCTTCATGCTTGCGGACATTTGTATCATAGCAGAAAAGCAGAACGAGGAAAAGGCGATGAAAAATACTAGCGTTTTGCGGCTTCTCAGCACGGAGCTTTTCATTTCGGCGACAAAGCTCTTTTTGTCTTTGACGTCATGGTTTTTGCCCTTCGATTTCACAATTCCCTTGAGAAGATTCACACAGGGCTGATTGAGCTTCAACAGGCTGTACCCTACCGCAATCAAGGCAAACACCAATAACGGGAGGATCACCAACAGAACAAATAGTATCCAATGAATGTGAATGGGCATTTCGGGTAAGTAGCCTTCCGCATTCTGCTTTGTATAGAACCCCGGCATGATCCAAAAGGATAGCAGATAACCAATCAGACAACCGATGAACACGCTCAATCCAAAAACTGAAAAGCCTTTTGCAATTTTGAAATCGGAGTAGCCGAGCGCCTTTAAAATGCCTATTTCTTTGGAATGACTGTCGATATAATGCTTGATATAGAAAAACAGCATCACAACGGTGGTAGCAGCCAAACAGCCGCCGCTTACAGCGCATACGACCTTGGCGGTCATCAGCTGGGCGCCATAAAAAACCTGCGCGACGGGAGTGTCGATCAAATCCGCTATCGCCGTGAGATCCATATAATAGTTCAAAAACAAATTGCAGACGGTAACGGCACAACAGGTCATAATGGAAATGCCGAACAGTTTTATGCTGTCCTTTATGCTGACGATCATATCTTCACCAACCTATCTCGAAAGCGGTCTTCTTGTCGGTATTATCCGTGGTATTGACGATTTTCCCGCTGTTCATTTTAATGATCCGGTCGGCGGTTTCCGCAATATTAGCGTTGTGTGTCACCATGATCATCGTAAAGCCCTGTTTTGCTTGCAGCTTGATAATGTAGTCCAGTATCAGTCTGCCCGTGTTTTCATCCAATGCGCCTGTCGGCTCGTCGAGGAAAAGTACCTTCGGATTTTTGGCAAGCGCTCTTGCAATGGCGACGCGCTGCTGCTCGCCGCCGCTGAGCTCAGAGGGGAACTTTTTCCGCTTTTCGGCTAAGCCGACAGCCTCAATAAGCGGCAGGAAGTCTTTGTTATGATCCAAGTCGGCCCCCATTTTGATATTCTTCTCCACATTGAGATGCGGAAGCAGATAGTATTGCTGAAAAATATAGGCTGTGTTGTCACGGCGGAATTTTGTCAGTTCCTTTTCGCTCATATTCTCGAGCTGTCTGCCGTCGTATGTAACGGAACCTCCATCGATTTCTTCCAGACCGGATATAACATTTAGAAAAGTGGATTTTCCGGAACCGGAAGCTCCGAGGATCACTATGAACTCTCCGTCACTGATATTTACAGTGACATCATCCAGTGCCTTAAAGCGACTTTCGCCATTGCCGTAATACTTTGTAAGATTTCTGACCTCTATCATTTTGATTTACCTGCCAATCTCTCAAATAATAAAGCTTTGAAGACAGCCGTCAACATGTCGCTGATCTCTTGCTCCGTAAATCTGCACATGGAGGTTGCGCAAAGCGCAGCGATACCATGCGAATAAATCCATAGGTGGCGGTACAGGATAACAGCATCTTCATTTGTAACAGGGTATTGATCTGTAATTGATTTTACAATTGATGGATAGTTATCATCAATTTCCGGAAGAATTTTACCCAATACCATATCATCCGGAAGCTTTCTCATAAACAAAAGCCGGAATAACTGTGGCTCATTCATAGCAAAAGATATATATGCCTGTCCGACGCCCCTGAATGCAAGGTTCTGCTGTAATCCCTGATGAACATAATCTGAATATATTTCACGAGCTCTATCCTCTATGCCATCCAGCACCTCGCCCATATTTTCAAAAACAGTAAATATCGGCCTTGAGGAACTTCCGAGATAGCGCCCAATTTCACGTGCGGTCACGGCTGTAATGCCGCTCTCACGCAAAATTGTCAGACCGGCATCAACGATTTCTTTTTTTGTAAATTTTGCTCTCGGAGGCATGATACACCCTCTTTCTAAAACTAATGTTGCGCAGCGCACGTTTTATTATAATCAAAAGTCACTTCTCTGTCAAGTCTGCTTGTCTAAAGTGCACTTTAGCTTTTCTGCAGAGATAAAGTACAATATAGAAAACATTAGTGGCGTCCATACCTTCTCCAGTAAAAATCGCTGCGGTGAGTGCGGCAGCTGGTACGGCTCAAAGGTATGGCACTCCAACAGCAAGTACCGGAAGGTCATCTGGCAGTGCAATCACAAATTCGACGGCGACAAGCATTGCAGCACTCCGCACCTGACCGACGACATCATCCAGCGGGCTTTCCTGTCAGCGGCAAATAAGCTGCTGGCCACCAAGGAAACGGTCATCGCGGATGGCCGGGAGATGATGTCCCTGCTCTTTGACACCACCGATTTGGAGCGGGAGCAGGAAGAACTCCAGCAGGAGACGCAGGTGGTCTCCGATATGGTTCAGCAGTGCATCTACGAAAACGCTCACGTTGCCCTCGATCAGGCTGAATACCAGAAACGCTACGACGCTCTGGTAGCCCGGTTCGACAAGGCCAAGGCCAGACACACCGAGGTCACTGACCTGATTGCCGAGCGCACGGCCAGAAGGCACCAGATTGAAACCTATCTGAAAAACCTGCGGAGCCGGGAGCCGCTGACAGAGTTCCGGGAAACAGACTGGCTGGCGATGGTGGACTATGTCACCGTTCACAGAAAGAACGACATCCGGGTGACCTTCAAGGACGGCACCGAGATCAAGGCATAACCCCATAGACGCAGCAACGCCTCTGAACCACATCGGCTCGGAGGCGTTTTTTTGTTATCTCTCTTGAGGGGGACAGATCTTGTGCAGGAGTTCAAGTAAGT
>JAEEGK010024801.1_pt1 | contig 12394 bp, 2 predicted proteins | sample 8958771 | NCBI WGS metagenome assembly JAEEGK01 (sample SAMN16246547, study PRJNA631951) | gut metagenome | biome: gut microbiome; feature: rumen; material: SC-attached | host: Bos | place: Iran: Karaj | collected 2018-10 | reverse complement strand
ATTAATAACGTATAAATATGATATTTGGACTTTTGGGTTAATTATGGCGCAAATTTTTACGAGATGTAAAGTTTGGTGTAGAAATGAAAAAGAAAATATTAGTGAAATGGAAGTTCAAACTAGAATATTATCAAATTTACCTTATCCGGTGTTTTATTTGTATCCAAAGGATGAATGTGAAAAATATGAAAAAGAAATTAAAAATTTAATTAAAGAATGTCTGAATTTTGATCCTATTAAAAGATATGAAATTAGTAAAATTAAAGAAGTTTTGTATGAAATTTATAAAAAGAAAATTTGTAATGTGAATAGATATGAAAAAATTAAATTAATGAAAGAAAAAAGAAAAAAAAATATTGAATTTAAACGTTTTTTGGATAAAATTAATGATGATAATAAAAATAATATTATTAGAAGTAATAAATTTTTAATTAGAAATAAAATTGATATTGAAAAATTAAATGAATTCAATAAAAAAATAAATAACAAAAAAGAAAATAAAAATTTCGATAATAATAATAATAATAATATTTTTAATAATAAATTTAATTATTTAAATAATGAAAATGATTATTTATTAAATTTAATCATAAAACAAAATTTAGAAACATTACAAAAAATCGAAATAAAAAAACATTTAATTTTCGAATTAGAACAAAAACAAATTAATAATAAAATAAACAATAAAAATAAATAAAATATTTAAATTTATTAAAAATTATTTTCTCTATCAATTGGACCATGTATAAAATACATCATAACCGCAAAAGGAAAATTATGTTTAGGAATTTCATATTTAACTTTTCTTGCTTTTACAATAATTCCACTCAAAGGTTTAGTTAATTTAACATCACTTATTAATTCATCATTTTTTTGGCTATAAATTTTAATATTAAACACTCTTTTACTTAATTCAACTTCATCAGGAAATAAAACAACAAAATAAATTAATTTTTTTCCCGTATCAAATTTCAATGAACTATCAAAACTTTTCCCAATAAAAGAAAAATTTTCTCTAAAATAAACTAATTGAATGTAATCATTAGTTTGTAATTGAAAATTTGGATATTTCATATTTAATTCAAAAGGAAGAGCATAAATACAATGTGTTAAAGTAGTAATGATTTTATGTTTAGATTTTTCGAAATAATTTATATTAAAATTTAATAAAAAATCAGTTCTATGAGTTCCTTCTTTTGCGCTATTATCTTCAAAAATTCCTTCCATATACAAATATTTAATTTGATTATAAATTTCATAGCAATTTAAATCATCTTCGTAAATATTTTTATCAATAATTGTAAAATCATTTTTGATTATTTCTTCTATGTTTTTTGAATTTATATAATTTACCATTCGTTTTTCTTTTATCATTGATGGATTTGCTAATAACATTGGTTGTTCTGAAATACTTTCTTCGTATTTTTTTATTTTGTTTATTAATAAACGATTTATGTAAAATGGAACTCCTTCTAATAATAATCGATGCATTAATTCTTTTTCACTTTCTTTATCTAATGTTAATCCTTGTGAAATTCCTGATTTTGAGATTTTATCGAATTTTTGTGAGAAATAGATTAAAAAATCATTTAAATTTGAAGGGAAAAAAAAAGATTCGTAAATTTCAAATAAATTTTTTTCGATGTTATTTAATTTTTCTTTTGGAATGTAAAATTTTCTTTCCATTTTAAAAACATTTTCGCAATTTGGGTGAATTTCTTTGTGATTTGAAGGTAATTTTCTTGATTTGAAATAAAATTCTTGTTTTTTTGAAAATTCATCAGCTGAAGTTGGATTAAAATGATACAAAGCTTTATAAAAATTGCAATAGCGTTTGATAATATGTTTTAAATTTGAAAATTCAATTTTTGTTAGTTCAAATTTATTAGACATTATTTAATTAATATTTTTAAATTAAAATAAATTTATATAAATTTTGAATGGAAAAAAATAATAATTCGATTGAAAAGAATTTTGTTAATGATTGGAGAGAACAATTGAATAAATTTAAAGCGAAATTAAATAATGATTTTAGTAAATTTTCGTATTTAAAAGAAAATGTTAATAATGAAGAAAATAAAAATAAAGAAATGAAAAAAGAAAAAAATGAAAATGATAATAATAATAATAATAAAGATAATACGGAAAAAACTATTTTTGAAATTAAAAAAAAATATGAAAATATTATTAAAAATATTTCAAAAAAAGAAGAAAAAATTGAAGTTAATAAAAATTTAGAAATTAAAGAAAATTTGAAATTAATTCAAAATAAATTTAATAATAATTTTAATGATAATTCTAAAATTAATAATAATGATAATATTAAAGATAATAATGAAATTATTCAAGAAATTAATAATAATAATCAAACGAATTTACTTCAAACTTTCAATCCGTTAATGAATAAAAATAAAATAAATGAAAATAAAACTAATAATTTATTAAATATTATTAATAATGAAATTAATACGAATGAAAATTTAGAAAATAAAAATGATGATTATGATAATAATAATAATAATATTGATAATGATAATGATAAAAATATTAAACAAGTTGTTTATAAAAAGAAACAAATTTCGTATAATAATAATAATAATTTAAATGTAAAAAATGAAAATGAAAATAATGAAAATATTTTTAATCAAAATGAATTTGATAATAAAAATGATAAAAAAGAAATTATTAATGATAATGAAAATTCTAATAATCAAATAAATGAAAATGATAATAATAATAATAATAATAAATTAATAAAAAGTAATGAATTACAAAATTCAATTGAAACTCCAAGAATAAATGAAATAAAAAACAACGATCAAAAAAACATTCAAATTATCAATAATAATAATAATAATAATAATAATGAAAATAATAATAATAATAATGAAAATTATTATTCAAACATTCAAAAAACAGAAAATTTAAAAACAGAAACAAATAACATCAACAACAATAATAACATAATAACAACAACAGATGATAAATTAACCTTCGATGAACTATTCACAGCTTCTCTTTCCCCTGATAAAAATCATTCAAAAAACCCTCAAAATCACTCAAAACCTTCTTATTTCCCCTCTAATTTAAGTAACATAAATCCTTTACCATCAAACAACCATCCTTCAAATATCCCAACCATCAACAACAACAACATCAACAACATTAACAACAACAAAAATTTAGACACATCTTCATTTATGTCTTCAATAATAGAAAATCAAATAAAAAAAATCGACGAAAAAGCTCAAAACGAACTAAAAAAAGAGGAGGAAAATTTATTAAAAATTCGTGAAGAAGAAAGTAAATTACCTTTTGATCAAAGATTAACAAGCAATAATCGTGAGATTCGTAAGAACGCAATAAAAGAATTAAGTGAAATGTGTTTGAGTGATTTTAATAGTTCTGAAGAAGAAAGAAAAAATTTTTATGAGTGTTTTAATATTTGGGTGAAATACATTATTGAAGAGAGCAATGGTTATGTTTTACCAGAATGTTTGAATTTTTTTTTAATTTTCAATTCGATTTTTCCTGAATACAAAGAAAATTCATTTAAAGATTTTATTGATAATTTAGAAAGAATTTTGAATTTGGGAATTAATAATTTGAATGATTTGATTATTAAAATAATTTTTCTTTTTGTTGATGAAAAAAAATATTTTAATTTAATGATTAATGAATTAATTAAATTAATTAATAGTAATAATTTAAAAGTTTTAAAATTTTTGAATGAAATTTTTATTGAATTAATTACAAATGGTTATTTAAATGAATATTATATTAAAATTATTTTTGAGAAAATTATTGTTATGTATTTTAGTATAAATTTAAAAAATATTGAAAAAAAAAAAATTTTTACGAAATTTATTAATGAAATTTTCGCTGTAATTGAAGATGATACAATAACGATTAGAAAAAATATTAAAAATATTAATTCTTATAAAGATTTTGATAATTTGTTTAAAAATTCAAAAAAAAATAAAATCGAAGGATTAAAAATTAAATTATACAAACATGAAAATAATAATGAACATAATAATAATAATAATAATTTAAATAGTGAAAGAACAAATTTTAGTGAACAAAATGTTAATGATTTTAATAATAATAATAATAATATTGAAAAAGATTATAATTATAATAAAAAAGATAAAAATGTTAGTAAAACAATTGTAAATGAAGAAATTAATGATATTTATAATATTCTTCCAAATGATTTTTTTGAATATCATTTTTTAACTCAATTTCAAGAAAAACTTTCGATATTAGAAAACGCAAATGAAATTTTATCTCAAGTGAAAATAATTCGCGATTTAGACCGAAATTTAATAGATTTTTATAAAATAATAAATTATTCAATTGAAGATTCGAATATTTTAATTCATTTAGAAGGAATAAAATTATTAAAAAATTTATGTCGATTATTTAAAAATAAATTAAATGAAAATAAATTAAAATTAATTTTAAATACAACTTTTGATAAATTCAAAGACAAAAAAAGTTTAGTAAAAAACGAAATTTTTACTTTATTTAATATTATTATTGACAATGATTGTTTAAACACAGAAATTTTTATTCATTTTGTTTTGAATTTTTTTTTAAATAAACCAAAAGAAACAACAATAGTAAAAACATCATTAATAGAATATTTAAAAATTTTATTAAAAAATAACAAAAGATTAAATTTCATTTCTGAAAAAAATTATTTAAATTATTCAAAATTAATCATAAATTTAATTGAAAAAGAATCAGTCGCTGGTGTAAAAGATTTGTACATTGATTTGTTAATAATATTTAAAAAAAAAATTCATAATCAAAATGAATTTAATAAAATCATTAAAAATTTACCAAATTATAGAAAAAAAGTTATTAATTCCGGTGTTGAAAATGATAATTTAAATTCTGAAGGAAATTATAAAAGAAATTTAAAACGAATTAAATCAAGCTATTCTTTTAATAATAATAATAATAAAAATGGAAGATCTGTTTCGAAAAATAGAAATTCGAATTCGATGAATAAAAATTTGAAAACTCCTAATAAAAATAATAATGTTGTTGGTAGTAGTGAAAATAATGTTAAAAATAATACGAGTTCTTCTACACCGAAAAATAATAAGTTGAAAAATCAATTAAATAAAAAAATTAGTAATGATGATTTATCAAAAGATAATTTTGATGAAGATTTTAATAATGTAAATAATATTAAAGTTATTAAAACAGAAAGTAAATTGAATAAAAAAAATAGTTTTAATAATAATAATAATAATAATAATTTAAATGAATCTAATAATTCTATTAATAATAATAATCAAATTTATTATGATGATTATAATAATAATATTACTAATAATAATAATGATAATTTTAATAATAATAATTTTAATAATAATAATTTTAATAATAATTTTAATAATAAAAATAATAATAATATTAATAATATTAGTAATAATAATTTTAATAATATTAGTAATAATAACATTAATAATATTAGTAATAATAATATAAATACATCAATTTCATCAAAAAAAGAAGAAAATGCCAAAGAAAAACTCGAACACAACAAAGAAAATCTCATAGAAAACATTCAAAATTTGAACATAAATTCAATAGAAAATTACACAAAAGTTTTAATTCGTGATTTTTTTTCATTTGTAAATAAAGTTTGTGAAGGTCAAGTAAAAAACGAAGATTTATCTTATCATTTTGAAATAATTTTTTCTTTAATTTTAAAAATCTTAGAAAGAACAAAAACATTAGAATTAAATGACACCGAAAATAAAATAAAATTAAAGAAAATTCGAGATGACATTACAAATCAATCAACGAAATTATTAGTAATAATTCCATGTATAAATCAAATAAATAATTCAAATAAAATGGAAAATTTTGATGAAATTATTCAAACAATTTTAAATTATTCTATAAATAAAGAAAAATTTTATATTTATATTTTATTAAATTTATATAAATTTTCATTTAAAGACAAAGAATTTCCGCAGAATTTAGATTGTAAAGAAAGTGTGATTTATTTTTTAAATTTTTGTAAAAAAGGTTCTGATTTATTAAAATCTGAAAAAATTTTAACAGTAATTAATGAATTTTTAAAAGAAACTGTTTATTTAAATGAAGAAGAAAAACAATTAATAAATATTAATTATAATAATAATAATAATAATAATGAAATTATTAATAATAATAATATTGAAATTATTAATAATAATAATAATAATTCAATGAGCGACATTATAAAAAATGATAAAAATGAAATTGTTCAAAAATTTGATGATGAAGAAATTCCAGAAAATTTTGGATCAATTAGTAAAATCGAACAAGCAAATGAAGATAAATATAATAAAAATACTTTATTAACTGATGATAATAATAATAATAAAAATTATTTAAATAGATCTTTTAATAATAATTTAGATGAAGATCCGGAATTTTTACAAAAGAAAATTAAAGAAGAAGAAGAATTAATAAAACAAAAATGTGAAGAAAATGAAAGATTAAAAGCAAAAATAAAAGAATTCGAAGAGAAAAAAAAATTAGAAGAAAAATCATTAAAAATCAATGAAAACAATAATAATGTTGATATTAATGAATTAATAAAAAAAAACATGTCAAAAATAAAAAAAAATATTAAAAATTCAACATCGCATAATTCATCTTTTAATTCAACAGAAGATGTTTTAAAAGTAACAGAAAAAATAAAAATAATGTCAAATAAATTAGACATAACATTAAATAAAATGAAAGAAAAAACAGAAAAAATAAAATTTAAAAATAATAATTCAAATTCTTCTTTTTCAACTTCAAATTTATTTGATTTTGATAAAAAAATCGAAAATAATAAAATTGAAAATCCTTTTGAAACAACAAATTATAAAATTTTATTAAACAAATTAAAAAATTTAATTAAAAATGGAATTTCTGATGAAAAAATTTACAAAGATTTAAATATTGAATATAAAAAATTAAATTCTGATCAAAAAATTGATTTTATTAAACATTTAAAAAATAATTTTGAAAATCCTTTTTATTTAGAAAATATTGCTATTAATATTTTTTTAGATTTTTATGATTATGTTTTAAATATTTTATCTAAAGAATTAATTCATAATAACAAAAACGAAATTTTATTATTACAAAATTTCTGTGAATATTTAAAAAATTTTCGTAATTTAAATGACATGTTTAAATTATTTTTATTTTTATTAAGAAAATATTTTCCAAAAAATTTAAATAATAAAATTTCTGATGTTTATTTAGTAAATTTAAAAATTATTTTATATTTATTAAAAGAACTTTTAAAAACTTTTTTAAATTCAAATGAAAATAATTTAAATCCAAAAGAAATTATTAATGAAATTAATGAATTATTTATTATTACTCCGCCGAGTAGTTTAACAACATTAACGCCAAATGCGTTTTTCTATCAACAAATTTTCACTTTATTAAAAAGCATTACAGATGAAATTATTAATAAATACAAAGAAAAAATAGATGAAATTATTAATTATTTAAAAACAAAAATTGTTAGTGAAGATTATATTAAATATTTAAATAGAATGAGTATAATTATTAAAAATAATAATAATAATAATAATAATAATTAATTAAATTTTTTATATATAAATTTAATTATTAATATAAATCAAAATAAAAATATAAAAATAATATTAAAAATAATAAAAAATAATATTAAAAATATTAAAACATTATTGTATTATACAAACATGGTTCAATTTTCATAATAATTGTATTTTGTTTTAAAGCATTGAAAGGGAAAAATAATAAATAAGTAATTAAAATAACCAAAATCAAAGCTAAAATTAAAATGAAAAATAAATTACTAAATTTTTTATTTTTTTTTGTGATTTTATCAAAATCAATTTTCCAACTTAAAACATAATTAATAATTAATTTATCCAAAATTAAATCCGTTTGCATTTCAGAACTTACAAAATTCACATTATTAACTCTATTAATCATATGTTCTTCATTTTTATTTTTATCATCAATAAATTCATTATACAACGTATTAATAGTATTAACTAAAGAATCAATTGCAGTTCGAATTCCTTTTAAATTAATTCCATTCGAAATATTTTTACATTCATTAACAATTTCATTTTTATCATACAATTTTAAGCAATTAATTTCTTCGAATTCCAATTTTTCAAGAATTTCTTTATTTTCAATATAAAAATTAACATAAAATTCACACGAATTGTCTTTATTTAAATCACTAACATACGAACTTAAAACTTTAAAATCTTTTTTGTATTCAAATAATTTATCATAAACTTTCGTATTAAATAAATTATATTTATTCAAACTTTCATCAAGAATGTCATGTTCAATAATTTGATTTAAATACGATAAATCATCGAAATTATTTAAATAACCATGTGAATAATAAGTAAAAATTATTCGTTTATTTTTTAATAAAGTAATCATCCACATTAAAAAAATTTCTTGTGCTGTATTGCACGTTCCAATAATGTCATGAATCATTTTGGAAAAAATTATTTGTTTGTTTGTTGAATAGTTGATTAAAACAGAATCGCAAAAGCAGAAAATTAATATTGATAAGCAACTGATTGAAAAAACAATTAAATATTTTAAAAATTGATTTGGTTTTTGTAAATCTTTTTTGTGATATTGATTTTCTATTGAAAGAAAATCGTTTATTTCATTTTGGTTGTTTTCTATTGAATTTACTGTTGATAAAGAAGAATTTGTTGTAAGAACATTTTTTGAATTAACGTTTAATAAATTTGAATTTGATGTTAAAGAATTTGAATTTGTTCCTTTGAAAGTTGATTTTCCTAATTTTTTTGGCGACGCTTTTTTTGATATTTCTTTTTTCGTTCTTGATTTTGTGATTAAATCGTTTTTTGGAATATTAAAATCGACTGAAACATTATTATTTGAATTACTATTGTTATAATAAGTGTTTAAATAAAAATTATTTACATTTTTTATTGTTCCGTTGATCATTGTAGAAAAATCATTGTTTTTTTCTTCAATTACGTATTCGTTAATTTTGTATGATTTTATTATTAAAGGCAAATGATTATTAATTCGAAGGTAATTTTTTTTGAATGATAAATTATCTTCGTCTTTATTTAAAAATTCGATTTTGTTGGATTTGAATTTGTATAAATTTTCATAATTATTATTTTCAAAGAAATTTTTGATTCGATGGGATTTTTTTAATAGCAAAGAATTAAAAAATTGCAAATAATTATAAATAATGTAATATTTAACATAAATAATATTATTTAATTTATTATAAAAAAAACTTTGAAAAATGAAAAGAACAAATAATAAAATTCCATTTAAAATATTAATAATATAAATATTTTTTATGCTTCGTTTTGAATCTTTATTAATATGATGAATAATTAAATTATCAACTTCATCCCAAGCGTATTTTTCAAATGTTAAATAATTATCCGCAACGAATTGAAAAAACGCGAATTTATCTAATAATAATCGATCTTCAATTTCATAATACGAACTAATATTAAAAAGAAAAGATCGAACTTCATTTTCAATAGAATCTTTTGTATTTAAATGCAAAGTATTTAATGTTGTATACAAAGAATTTCTTACTGATAAATTTTCTGATTTTACTGAAACGTAATCAAATTCTTCTTGAAAAATTGAAATAATGTCGTTTTTATTGTAATCAAAGAGAAATTTTTCTTTTTTTTCGAAGGTTTTGAAATAATATAAATAATCATTTATTCTTTCGATAATTTTGTTGATGTGAAATTCTTTTGAGTTTGTAAAATTATAATCAATTAATGAATCATTTTGTAAATTATTTGCGATGTATTGCAAACGCATTAAACTCGAAACTATTGAATGAACAATGTTTCTTATTATTAAAGATGTGATTAAAATGTGATTTAATCTTGAGATTTTTTTGTTATGGAAATTTTCTAAATAAATGATTAAAAATTGGAAAATTGTGAATAAAATTGAAAAGAAAATCCAAATGAAAATTTGAATGTAAATGTTTAATTTCATTTTTTCTATTAAATTTTTTTTCTTTAAAATTGTGTTTTTTTGTTCTTCAGAAAAATGAAACATTTTATCGTAATTATCTAATGATAAATTTTGTTGTCCAAAATTTCCTTTATTATTATTAATAAATAAATTATTGTTGTAAGAAGAATTTAAATTATTGAATGTTGAATTATTTTGATATTTTTTATTTAATCTTTGAATGTCTCTTTCAACGAAATTATTGTATAAATTAAATTCAAATTCTTCTTTTTTACTGAAATCAAATAAATTTTTTGTGTTTATGTTGTAATTTAAAAGTAATTGTTTAATACTTAATATTTGAATTTGACGAATTTTTGTTAATGCGTCATTGTTGTTTCTATTAATTTCAAATTTTGATATTACGTTTTTTGTGCTTGTTTTTTTTAAGGAATTTATTACTTCTCCAATGCAAGTTTTTGATGCGATCATATTTTTATGATAATAATTATTATGTTTGATTTGTTGTAGAGAATTAAAAAAAGATTCCAAACTAATAATATTATTATCAACTTCAACATTCATATAAATAAAATAATAATTTTTAATAGATTTTTCGCTTTTTAATAATTCTCTTTCTTCTAAATTACAAATTAATTCAGCTTTATAATTTGAATTATTATTAATATTAGTATTATTTTTAATAATTTTCGATTGAATTTCTTTTAATAATTTATAAGATTTAGTAAATTCTTCATTAGAACTATTTTGCATTAAACCGAAATTTAATTCGATAATATTTTCATAAACTAAATTTAAATTTTTTTTAATAATTTCTTTATCTTCAGGTTTTTCAATTTTTAAAATATCTTTAAAAAAATTAATTTTATATTTTTTCAAATTATTTAAATTCATACAAAAATATTTTTCAAATTGTTGATTAATCGCAATAACTTTTCCATTTTTATTAATGAAAATAAAACAACCATCTTTTGATTGTTTTAATTTTTTTAATTTTTTTTCTCTTGCTTGAACAATATAATTTTTATATTGTTTATTATTATTAGGTAAATTTTTAACTTCTTTAAAACTATAAGGAAAAACTTTAATAAACAATTTTAATCCATCGCCAGTGTAAATTACAATTCCAATCATATCAAATAAATTCGCGTAGTTAAATTTATCAATAATTACAATTTCTCTAAGAACAATTTGAATGTTTCCGCTACGAATTTTTTTTAATATTAAAAATTCAAAACATTTTTTCAAACTCTGCGGAAATAATTCATTAATTTCTGAGTCTTTTATTTCTGAAAGTTTGTAACCAATTTTACAACAAAAATCATCACTTGCGTATTCTAAAATAAATTTCCAACTGTCTTTATTATTATAAATATTTAATAAAATTGTAGAAAAATTATCGAATGTGCAATTTGATTCGAAAATGTTTTTGTAGCACAAATTGAATTTTTTGGGAATTTCATTAAAAAAAAAGGAATGAAATAATGTTAATTTAGAACATATGTGATAGCTAGTTAATAATTTTTTATTATAATTTAAAAATAAAATTTTGTTTAAAAAATTAAAATTTACTAAAAAATTTTCCATTAATTTTTCAATGTCAATTAATGTACAATCTTTATCTTTATAATAATTCAAATCATCAATGAAATTATCAATAATTTTTATTAAATTATTTTCAATTTGAATTTTTAATATTAAATCTGAATAAAATTTATAAATTTCTTGAAAAGAATTTTCATTTACTTTTGTAATATTATTAATATTCGCGTTTTTTTCTGGTTCGTAAATTAAATTATATTTATAATCTTCTAATAAAAGAAATTTAATTGAAATACATTGTAATTTTACTAATGTTGATGATTTATAATATTTTGAATTTTGAAATTCTTCGAAATAAAAAAAACTTTTGTTATAATTTTTATCAAAAATTATATAAAAAATAACCAAAGCTAAAATATAATTCGCTTGAATTTTATTTCCTTTAAATTTATTAATTTCTATTCGAATAAAATATTCTAAAAATTTAAATAATAAAGGAAATTTATTTTTTAATATTTTATATTTAGGCATAATTCCATTGTTTCTTAAAATATAAACGATTTTTAAATATTCATCACTTTGCTTTAAAAAATCAATGTATTCATAATTTTTACAAAAGCAATTTATTCCATAAAGTTTTTTACATTTTTTTTCTTCTTTGTGTTTTTTAAAATATTGTGATAAGTTTTCTAACATTAAATATAATAAATCATCACCAAATTTTTTATCTAAATAATGTAAAATATGAAAGATTTTATTTAATAATTCATAAGGCAAATCTTTATTAATCGTTCCATTTTTTTCATCAAGACCTTGCCTTTGGTAATCGTCC
>JAEEGK010024799.1_pt1 | contig 12394 bp, 8 predicted proteins | sample 8958771 | NCBI WGS metagenome assembly JAEEGK01 (sample SAMN16246547, study PRJNA631951) | gut metagenome | biome: gut microbiome; feature: rumen; material: SC-attached | host: Bos | place: Iran: Karaj | collected 2018-10 | reverse complement strand
GGTCACCTACGAGGTGGAATACAAAAAGAAACGGGCCTACGTGACCTATTTTGTCCATCCCGGAAAACAGTATACGATCCGGTCCATCGAATATGAGCTCCCGCAAGACTACGAGTTCCGCCGGGAATTCAATATTGACCAGCAGCGCACGACCGTCAAGGAGGGCCAGTTTCTGTCCGAGGCTTCCCTCGAAGCCGAGACCGTCCGTTCCTCCGAGTTCTTCCGCAACCGCGGCTATTTCGGCTTCGACAAGAGTTTCTACTTCTGCGAGGCCGACACCCTCTCGCACGACGGCACGGCGGCCCTGAAGATGGCCATCCGGGAGTACCCCCGCAACGGGTCCCCGGAAGAAGCGCGGCCGCACCGGAAGTTCACCATCGGCGACGTGACCATCTCCTATCCCACGGAGATTCCCATCCGCACCGCTGTCCTCGAAGAGCTGAACGTCCTGCGCCCGGGCAGGCGATACAGTGAGCGGGCCGTGAACACCACTTACACGCGCCTGTCGAACCTGAGCGTCTTCAATAGCGTGAACGTTACAATGAACCCGGTCTCGGACAACGTCGTGGACTGCGACATCAACCTCCTGAACGGCAGCGTCCAGGGATTCAAGGCGAACATCGAAGCTTCCGTGAACTCCACAGGACTCTTCGGCATCTCCCCGCAGCTCAACTACTTCCACAAGAACGTCTTCCACGGCGGCGAACTCCTCAACCTGGGCCTGAAGGGCAATTTCCAGTTCAAGCCCAAGGAGGACGTCCGCTCCACGGAATTCAGCATTTCCAGCACCCTCCGGATCCCGAAGCTCATCGGCCTGCCGAACTCCCTGTTCCGCGGACCCAACCTGCCCCACACGGACCTCACCCTCGGCTTCAGCTACCAGGACCGTCCTGAATACAAGCGCACGATGATCAACACGAGTTTCGGTTATACAGGCAACCTGGGCCGGAACTTCTTCTACCAGTTCTACCCCTTCCAGGCCAATATCGTCCGTCTGTTCAGCGTCTCGGAGAGCTTCGCGGAGCGGCTGGTGGAGGACATGTTCCTGTGGAACGCCTATTCAGACCACTTTGACGTGGGTGTGGGCGGCATGCTGTACTACACGACGGACGCATCCGCCATTCCCAAGCGCACCTACCACTACGGCCGCCTGAATTTCGACGTGTCCGGAAACCTCCTCAGCCTCTTCAACTCCGCCATGCCTACGGATGATCTGGGCAAGCATACCATCTGGCAAGTTCCGTACGCCCAGTATGTGCGCGGTGAGCTGCAGCTCGGACAGACTTTCCGCTTCGGGGACAATGACGCCCAGGCGGTGGCCCTGCGCTTCCTGGTGGGCGCCGGCTATGCCTATGGCAACTCCAACACGGTTCCGTTCGAGAAGCAGTTCTATGCTGGCGGCGCGAACAGCATGCGCGGCTGGCAGGCACGCGCCCTCGGTCCGGGCGGTGTGGAGCCCTGGTCCGAATACTTCCTGATCCCCAGCCAGACCGGTGAATTCAAGCTGGAAGCCAATGTCGAATACCGGTTCCCGATCGTGTGGAAACTGGAAGGGGCGCTGTTCTGGGACATGGGCAATGTCTGGAACCTGAAAGGCACCGAGTGGTTTGAAAGGAGCGGCTTCTCCTTCGACACCATCGCGGCCGACTGGGGGCTGGGCATCCGCGTGAACCTGGACTTCATTCTCGTCCGCATCGACCTGGGTACGAAGGTATATGAGCCCTGCAGGCCCGCGGACGAACGCCTGATCGGCCCGGCCGAATGGCTGAAGCGCGACAACTTCGCCCTGCACTTCGGCGTGGGCTATCCTTTCTGATCCTTCGGATAATACTTAGGCCAGCAGGCCTCGAGATAGGCGCGGAGAACGCTCTCATGCCGATTGTCCTGCGGCTCGTAGAAGACGGTTCCCTTGATTTCCTCGGGAAGGAACTCCATGTCGGCGAAGTGACCCGGAAAATCATGGGCGTACTTATAGCCGTCGCTGTAATTGAGATCCTTCATCAGCTGCGTGGGCGCGTTGCGGATGGGGAGGGGCACCGGCAGGTTGCCGGTTTCCCGGACGAACGCCAAGGCCTTCTCAATCGCCATGTAAGAACCGTTGCTCTTGGGGGAGGAGGCCAGATAAACCGTCGTTTCGGCCAGCGGAATCCGGCCTTCGGGCATGCCGATTTTGGAAACCACCTCGAAACAGGCGTTGGCCAGCAGCAGGGCGTTCGGATTGGCGAGGCCGACGTCTTCGGAGGCGGACAGACACAGCCGGCGGGCGATGAAGAGCGGGTCTTCGCCGCCGTCGATCATGCGTGCCAGATAATAGATGGCGGCGTTCGGGTCGGATCCCCGGATGCTCTTGATGAAGGCGGAGATGATGTCGTAATGCATCTCCCCGTCCTTGTCGTACATCGCCATGTTCTCCTGGATGCTCTCGGTGACCGTCTTGTTGTCGATGACGATGGGGGAGCGGCCCGCGAAGGCGTCGACCACGATCTCCAGAACATTCAGCAGCTTGCGGGCGTCGCCGCCGCTGTAGCGCATCAGAGCCTCAGTCTCCTCCACCCGGATATCCTGGTCTTTCAGAAGGACGTCCTCCTTCAGCGCACGGTCCAGAAGCACCTGCAGATCATCCCGTTCCAGGGATTTCAGGACAAACACCTGACAGCGGGAGAGCAGGGGGGTGATGACCTCGAAGGAGGGGTTTTCGGTCGTGGCTCCGATCAGGACGATGGTACCTGTCTCCACGGCCCCGAGCAGGGCGTCCTGCTGCGCTTTGTTGAAACGGTGGATTTCATCGATGAACAGCACGGGAGCACCTCGCTGGTTGAAAAGACCGGTCGAACGCGCCTTGTCGAAGACCTCCCGGACATCCTTGACACCGGAAGTGACGGCGGACAGGGTATAGAACTCCCGGTCCATCGTCTCGGCAATGATATGGGCCAATGTCGTCTTGCCCACGCCCGGAGGCCCCCAGAGGATGAACGACGAGAGGTTGCCGCTCTCGATCATCTTCCGCAGGACGCAGCCTTCACCCACCAGATGCCGCTGGCCCACATACTGGTCCAGCGATTTCGGACGCATCCGTTCCGGCAGGGGAGGGAGCATGGAACTTGACGCGGACATGGCCTCTAGATTTCCTTGCTGAAGACGCGCCGGCGGCGCTTGAATTCCTTCCTGTACTGGTTCCAGAGGTTCTGGACGCTGGTGTTGCTCTCCATCTCAGCGTTGGATTCCCCATACTTGAAGCCGTTCTTGATAAGCTGCGGGATGAGTTCGTTGAAAAGCATCACATGGACACCCTTGTTGCGGTATTCGGGATCCACAGCGATCAGCAGCAGCTCCAGGGCATCCTCATACTTCCAGTACATGGAACGCAGGAGACGGTACCAGCCCGTCGGGAACAGATATCCCCTGCTTTTGAGGACGGCGTTGGCGATGGAGGGCATCGACACGGAGAAAGCCACCAGTTTTCCGGCGGCGTCTTCCACGACCGTCAGGAAATTGAGGTCCAGCAGGCCCAGATAGGTCTTGACATAGGACTGCATCACGTCTTCGGGCATGACCGTAAAGTCGTACAGGTCACAATAGGTGCGGTTCACCAGTTCAAAAACCTTGGTCCCGTAGTCTTCCTCCCGGACGATCTTCCGGGTGATCTTCCGGATGTGCAGGCCATAGCGTTCAGAAACGATGGCGGCCATGCGCGTCACCTTCTCGGGGACCTCTTCGGGAACGAAGATCCGATATTCCAGCCAGTCATTGGCCTTGCCGAACCCCAGCGCCTCGAAATGCTCCGCATAATAAGGATAATTGTACCGGAGGGCGAAGGAGCTGACGTCGTCGAAGCCTTCCACGACGCAGCCCTCGCTGTCGAAGTCGGTGAATCCGAGCGGACCGGAAATCTGCGTCATGCCATGCTTCCTGCCGAATGCGATGACCGCTTCGATGAGGGCCCGGGAGACCGCCTTGTCGTCTATGAAGTCAATCCAGCCGAAGCGGACCTCGGCGTGCTTCCAGTCGCGGTTCGCAATCTCGTTGATGATGGCGATCACACGGCCGACCACTTCCCCTTTCTCATTGTAAGCCAAATACTTCTCAGACTTGGAATACTTGCCCATAGGGTTCTTGGACACGTCCAGCGTGGACATTTCATCCACGTAGATGCCCGGAACATAATAGGGGCAGTCCTTATACAGTTTCAGCGGGAATTTCACGAATGCGCGCAAATCCTTGCGGCTCTCTACGGTCTTGATGGTTACAGGCATAGGTCAAAGGTCACGTAAATCCTTGCAAAGGTAGTCAAATAATCCGTTATTTGTACCAGTATCGCCGCGCATAGTCCGTGCGTGACTTTCCGAACGCCAGATTAAGCCCGATATAGAGGTTGAGTTTCATCTGGTCGCGGGGGAGTATCGCGTTCTTCCGGACGAAAGAAGGAATGTCCGCATCCTTCAGCAGGGGAGACAAACTCACGCTGTTGAGGGGAACGTAGTCACAGCCGATCACCAGGTTCAGGGCGGCCGGGTGCAGATTGAAGGCGAAGCCGAAACTTTCTCCGAGGCGGCTGAGCGAGGTGCCGGCGGACATGCTCAGGAAGTCCAGGGGATTCCAGTTGAGGGAGACCCGTCCCGACTGCCGCCCGTACCCGGATCCCATCCGGCCCGAATAGAGGGCGCCCACGCTCAGACGGTCATAGAACGGCATCCTGAACTCCGCGCCCAGATAGAACTGGAACGGAAGCGTCTCGAAGGCGGCGCCCGCCTGGGAGGCGTCCTTGAAACGGAATACGCCGGCCAGTTCGTTCAAGGCCTCATCCAGTTCCTGGTTCCAGTTCTCGGCGTCGGTTCCGTCGTTCTCCGAAGGAGCCCAGACATAGGAGGATTCCGGAGAGACGAACTGGATTTCCCGGTTCCAGCGGATCGCGCCGAGATCCAGGGCTGACGCGGAAAGGGTCAGGTACGGCAGGACGTTCCAGCTGACGCCCAGGTCAACCGCGCCGCCGAAACCGGCCGGCCCCCAGGAATCACCGTTCAATTTGACGGACGCCGGATCCGGATTCCCGTTCTCATCCAGCGAATAGGTGAGGGAAGGGGAGGAGCCGTACAGATAGCTCTGGGACTGGACCTCCCAGCGCTCGTTGGACATGGCCAGTTTCATGTTCCGGGTCAGGGCGTTCAGTTCCAGCCCGCCCACCAGCGCCTTGAGGCGGAATCCGACGTTGAGCACGTCATCATAGTTCCGGGACCATCCGAAGGCGGCCTCCGCAAAGGTCTGGGAGCGGAACCCCAGCCGGGAAAAATCGAACTGGTTCCGGTTTTCCGCCCCTTCCTTCCAGAAGCAGAACATATCGTAAGGGACGGTCAGGGCGTTCAGGGAGCGCACGTTGAAGTCCAGCGTGAAGAACTGTTCCCGGGACCAGAAACCGAGGGTCAGCAGATTCACGCGGGCGTCCGCGTCGAGGCGGTTGTTGTTCTGGATCTTCTGCAGGAATTCCCCCGTGCTGACCCGGTCGTTCAGGAAGGTGTAAAGACGTCCGTCGGAGGCGTCGGGATAGAACAAGGTGCTGAACCCCAGGTTGCTCCAGGTTCCGAGACCCGTCTGGCCGAGAGCCAGGGAGAAGATGTTCCGCTCGCTCTGGAAGGCGGGGTTCAGACGGAAGGCATAGGGATTGCCCCCCAGGAAATACCCGGTCTCGAGATCCTGGGCGGAAAGTGCGGGCCGCAGGCTGAGCAGCAGGACGGCGACAAAGATGAATCGTTTTTTCATGGTCAGGATGGTTTATTTTTCCGACTCGTCCAGCTTGACCTGGATGCCGTCCGGAAGTTCAAGATACAGGTTGCTGAACCGGATGACCTGGGACCGGTTGAAATGGACGCCCGCCAGCTCCGGTTTCGAGGAGGCGGACAAGGTGAGGACCAGACTCGCGAAACGCAGGTCGCCCGAGGTGGTCAGATTCAGGCAGAGAGGAATGGTGGAGCTTCCCGGAACGGACACCGAGCCGGAATCAAAGAACTGAATGGAGTCGATGCGCTTTCCGTCACCGTCCAGGGCGTACAGGTCGACCGTGAAATCAAGCGGTATCGAATTCTGGACGTCCAGATGGAGCGCCGCCTTCTTCAGGCCGATCTGCTCGAGGTTCAGTTCGGCTTCCAGCGGGGCCGACACCTTGAAATGCGTGTTTTCGGAGAAGGAAATCGGCGCCCGGACGGAGGCCTGGCAGGTAAGGTCATAAACCTGACCGGGCGTGACAAGGGCCAGCTGCTCATCCGTGGCGAAAACATCCAACGCACTGATTTTGAATTCATCCGGGACGGGAGACAGCAGTTTTCCCAATTCCGGAACCCAGACGGCCCCCATGCCGCCGTCGGGGTGCTCTGTCAGGAGATAATCGGATTTTCCAAACGGAACTTGCAGATTTTCAACAAGATAGCTCCTTTGAAGAGACCCGTTTCGGAAGGTTTCCAGCCGGCTGGACACCGTAAATACAGCCGGAATGCCGCTGTCGATGGAAAGTCTGAGTTCCATCTCGGACAGGTCCGGCTCGACATGCTGTCCGTCGGACGAAAGAAAATCCGGTACGCCGCCGAAGGAATAGGTCTCGGGTTCGTAACCCGAAGGAATCTGACCTCCGGATACTTCGGGAGGAATCATGACGCTCATATCGACCGGATCCAAGGAGAACGAGATGAGATAATCACCGTTCCCGTCGACAACGATGTACGGAAAACCGTCCAGGTTGAGAATGTCCGCCAAGGAAATCGGACGCGGACTGGGAACAGGAAAAGTGGCGCCTTTCAAAACCGTGATTTCCGTGACAAGGTTTGAAAGATCGTAAAGCGGATCGACTTTGCATCCCGCGGCGCAAAGGAAAAGCAAAGCTCCGGTCAGAATCAAATTTCTCGTTTTCATGGACGAATCATTTCCAATTCGTGCAAATGTACTAATTTTTCTTCGAAATCGAATGGAGGAGCCTCCCCCGGCTGTTTCGCCTATTTTGTTACACAATTTATATTATGTTAACTAACGGAAATGGAAAAACTCCCCTGCAGGATGTTAAATCCGAATGTCGTTTCATTTATGAGCGATTTTAAGTATATTTGTATTCTGTAAGAGAAAATTGAATGAGCAGGAAAAGAGTCGATCTGAAACTGGAGAACGTGACCATCGAAGCCGTCGCGGCGGAAGGCAAAGCCCTGGCGCGCGTGGACGGGATGGTCGTCTTCGTCGATTTCGCCGTTCCCGGTGACGTCGTGGACATCCAGGTCTTCCGGAAGAAGAAAAACTATATGGAAGGCTTCATCTCCCGGATGATCCAGCCTTCTCCGCACCGGCTCGAGGCGTTCTGCGAGCATTTCGGCGTATGCGGCGGATGCCGGTGGCAGCCGCTGCCTTACGAAATGCAGCTGGAAGCCAAACGGCAGCAGGTGTACGACCAGCTGGTCCGGATCGGCCATCTGGAAGTGCCGGAAATAAGGCCGACACTCCCCTCTCCCCGCACGCAATATTATCGTAACAAATTGGAATTCAGTGCTTCCAGCAAGCGATGGGTGCTTCAGGGAGAGGATCCGGAGGCCATTCCGGAGAATGACCGGATGGGGCTGGGATTCCATGTCGGCAAGTTCTTCGACAAAGTCCTGGACATCAGACAATGCCATCTCCAGCCGGAGCCATCCAATGCTATCCGCTTGTTTATCAAGAAGTTCTGCATTGAAAACGGCTATGAATTCTACCATATCCGAGAGAACCGGGGGTATTTCCGCAATATGTTCGTCCGCACGACGGAAGCAGGCGCGGTGATGCTCATCGTCTGCTTCGCCTACGAGGATGCGGAGCGGCGCACCGCCCTCCTGGACGCCGTGGCGGCCGAATTCCCGCAGATCTCCTCCCTCTGGTATGTCATCAACGAGAAACTGAACGATTCCATCGGCGACCAGTCCCCCGTCCTCTACAAAGGCGACGAGGCCATCTACGAGGAAATGGAAGGACTGCGGTTCAAAATCGGCCCGAAATCCTTCTATCAGACGAATTCCCTGCAGGCGTACCGGCTGTATTCCGTCGCGCGCGAATTCGCCGCCCTGACCGGCGGCGAGGTGGTCTATGACCTGTACACTGGCACGGGCACCATCGCCCAGTTCGTCTCCCGCCAGGCCAGGAAAGTCATCGGAATAGAATATGTTCCGGAGGCCATTCAGGACGCGGAAGCCAATGCCGCCGCCAACGGAATCACCAACTGCGAATTCTTCGCCGGCGACATGAAGGATGTCCTGAACGACCGGTTCGTCGCCCGGCACGGAAAACCCGACGTCGTCATCCTGGACCCGCCCCGCGCAGGCATCCATCCCGACGTGGCGAAAGTCATCCTGAACGCGGCGCCCGACCGGATGGTCTATGTCAGCTGCAACCCGGCCTCCCAGGCCCGCGACCTCGCCATCCTCAGCTCAGACTATGAAATTACGGCGGTGCAGCCCGTCGACATGTTCCCGCACACGATGCATGTGGAAAACGTGTGCGCGCTTAAAAGAAAAGAAAAATGATCTGGTTGCAAATACTGCTCACCCTCGGCGGTCTCGCACTCATAGTCTTCGGTGCGGACTGGCTCGTCGACGGAGCTTCCGGCATCGCCCGGCGCTTCGGCCTGAGCGAATTCGTCATCGGCCTCACGATTGTCGGAATGGGCACGTCCGCCCCGGAGATGGTCGTCAGCTTCATCGGCGCCTTCGAGGGCAACGCGGACATCGCCATCGGAAACGTGGTGGGTTCCAACATCATGAACTCCCTGCTGATCCTGGGCGTCACGGCGCTCATCCTTCCGATGCTCATCACGCGAACGAACCGCCGGATGGACATTCCGGTCAATATCGGAATCACCATTCTCATGATCCTTCTCGGACTGGAGCGGACGATTTTCCATGTCGGAACTGACGGTCTGAACCGGGTGGACGGCGGAATCCTGCTGGCCATCTTCATCCTCTACATCTGGGCCAGTTTCAAGGGAAACAAGCCGGACGAGAACAAGATGCTGGCGCCACCCAAAAAACAATATGGTATCTGGACTTGCATCCTGATGGTGGTCGGAGGCCTTGCCGGGCTCGTCATCGGAGGACGCCTCTTCGTCAACAACGCGATGAATCTGGCGCACTCTTTCGGGATGAGCGACAAGTTCATCGCCATCACCATACTCGCCGGCGGAACGTCGATGCCGGAGCTGGCCACCTGCGTGGTGGCCGCCTTCAAGAAGAAGGGGCAGCTGGCCCTCGGCAACATCATCGGCTCCAATGTGTTCAACATCCTGCTGATCCTGGGCGGTTCCGCCCTCATCCATCCCCTGTCTTTCGAGCACATCAGCTATGTCGACCTCGGCGTCCTTCTGGTCAGCGCATTTGCGCTAATCAGCGCGAATTACGTCGGCCGGAAGCGGGCGATCGACCGCCTGGACGGTATTCTGTACCTCCTTGTCTGGGCGACCTATATGTCATATCTAATCGTAAAACTATAACGACATGTTGATTCATCTCTTACAATCCGCCCCCGCCATCGATGCGGAGAAATTCTCCGCCGACACCCTCGTCGCAAAGGGAAGCCAGATCGTGGAAACCATCCGCACCACGCCTGCGGACCAGCTGCTGCAAGGAACCTTGTCCTCCGTCGCCAAGTTCGGTCTCAAGGTGCTGCTCGCCCTCGCCATCTACGTCGTCGGCGCCTGGCTCATCCGCAAAACCAAGAATATCATCGCGAAAGCTTTTGAGAAGAAGAAATCCGATTCCACGCTTTCCTCCTTCATCCAGAGCCTGGTAAGCGCCATCCTGTGGATTGTTCTGATCCTCTCCATGGTCGGCACGCTCGGAATCAACACCACGTCCATCGCCGCCCTCCTGGCGGCCGGCGGCATGGCCATCGGCATGGCGATGAGCGGAACGGTCCAGAATTTCGCCGGCGGCATCATCCTGCTGGCCTTCAAGCCTTTCAAGGTCGATGACTACATCAAGGTGAAGGATTACTTCGGCCGGGTTTCCGAGATCACGATCGCCCATACGAAACTGATCACCACGGACAACCGGGAGATCATCATCCCCAACGGCTCCATTTCCACCGACGTCATCGACAACTACACCCGCCCGACCCCCCAGCGTCTCAGTTGCAAATTCAACGTTCCGTACGGCACCGATTTCGACCAGGTCAAGGACATCCTGCTGGACTTGGTCAAGCAGCAGCCGCTGATCCTGAGCAAGGAAACCGGAGCGAAGAACCCGAAAGTCTATGTGGATGAATTGAACGACAGCGCCGTCAGGATCAAACTCCGCGTATGGATCGAAGGCAAGAACTACAAGAAAATCGAGCACTGGCTCAACGAGAACATCTACCGGGAAATCCCCAAGCACGGCATTTCGTTCCCGTTCCCGCAACTGGACGTTCACATGAAGAATTAATCCGGCTGCAAGGCATAAAAAAAGAGGCTCTCGGGCCTCTTTTTTTATGCCTCTTCCGCGAACTTCTCTTTCATCATCACGGGGTTTCCGTAGATGCGGAGGAAGATGTCGCGCAGTTCCGCCCGGTTCAGCGTGGGTTCCACCTGGTCCAACTGGTGTTCCGTGAAATCCGTGAACGCTTCCGCTTCCTCGTGCGAGTAGCGGTCCGCATACTTGTAGGTGTGGTTGGCCAGGTCATAGGCGATGTAATTCGTATTCCAGAGTTTGTAGCCGTTGATGACACGGACGTCCACCGCCTGGCGGATCAGTTGGTAGCGGTCGTTCTTGTCGCAGCGCGAGGCCGCCACGATTTCGTCCTCGGTGAGCGGGACGCCGAAATTCAGGTGGACGTTGCCTTTCCACTGCTTGATGCCCAGCATGATGCTCTGCAGGTCCTCGTTCTCCGTCTTGACATACTTCTGCGTCCGGGAAATGAGCATCTCGCGGGCTTTCAGGATGTCGCAGGGCTCGTATTCGTAGGAAATGGAGAGCGGGATGATGTTCAGTTCCAGGAAGTTCTCCACGAAATCCCCGGTACCGCTCATGTCGAACATCTTCAGGAGGCCCTGTTCGGTGACGTCGATGCCGTTCTTCGTCCTCCCCTGGCGCTGGGCGATCCAGACGGAACTCTTGCCGGTGGTGATGCTGTCGCGGATGTACTTCGAGAGGATCTGGGACGACAGGTACAGTTCGCGGGCCGAGATGCCGCGGATGACCTTGATCATGCGGTTGGACCGGATCAGGCGCTCGATCGTCTTGCTCTTGAGGAGGTTGTCCCCCACGCAGATCTCGGTCAGGGGCATCTGGTTGCGGTGGAGGATGAGTTGCGTGAAGGCCGGGTCCAGGATGATGTCGCGGTGATTGGACATCGCCAGGTACTTGCCCTCGATGGCCTGCAGGTTCGTCAGTCCGTCATAGGAGAAATTCCGGACCGATTTCTCGATGACCCACTCGGTGGCCTTGGACATGACCAGCCGCTGGAAGTCGTCCACGGTCCGGATGCTGCGCAGGATGTCCCGGAGATAGGTTTCGGGCTGATTGGAGAAGATGTACTTGGAAATCCAGGGCACATTGGGATGCTCGGCCAGTCTGGACAGGGCTTCCGCCGCTTCTTCGTCGTTATAAGGAGCAATGTCCTCGAAAGGATTCAATTCATCCATGGTTGTCGGTTTTGTACGGGGCAAAGGTACAGAAATTAGGCCAATATATCAAGCACGGACGAGCAGCGAACTGTCGCCGTAACTGAGGAACCGGAAGCCGTTTGCAAGGGCGTAGTCGTAGATGGTCCGCCAGTCCCCGCCCACGAAGGCCGACACCAGCAGGATGAGCGTGCTCTCGGGCTGGTGAAAGTTCGTGACCATCAGGTCCACCAGGCGGAACCGGAAACCCGGGACGATGATGATCCGCGTGCCGATCCGGAGTTCCGTCAGTCCGTTCTTCTCCAGATAGCCGATGATCGCCTCCAAAGCCTCCCGGGTACTGTACGGGTACTCCCGCTCATAGGGCGCCCATTGGGGGACATCCTCCGGAACGCCTTTCTCGATGCAGGACACTCCGACGTAATACAAGGATTCCAGCGTCCGCACAGAGGTGGTTCCAACCGCAATCAACTTCCTGTCCAACTTGCAGATATCTTTCAGAAGTTGAAGTTTTACTACAAATGGCTCCCGGTGCATGGGATGCTCGGAGACGAGGGAACTCTTGACCGGCAGGAAAGTGCCGGCTCCGACGTGGAGACAGACCGTTTCCATGTCGATTCCCCGCGCCTTGATGCGGTTCAGGACGTCTTCCGTGAAATGAAGGCCGGCCGTCGGAGCCGCCACGGATCCCCGGATATGGGCATAGAGCGTCTGATACCGTTCCAGGTCGATGCGCTCGGATTCGCGGTTCAGATACGGCGGGATCGGAACCGTCCCGCAGACCTCCAGGACACGGGAGAA
>JAEEGK010024798.1_pt1 | contig 12394 bp, 3 predicted proteins | sample 8958771 | NCBI WGS metagenome assembly JAEEGK01 (sample SAMN16246547, study PRJNA631951) | gut metagenome | biome: gut microbiome; feature: rumen; material: SC-attached | host: Bos | place: Iran: Karaj | collected 2018-10 | reverse complement strand
ATTTGCATTTTACCATAGCTTCTGTCAAAAAGCAAGGGAAAATTCCCACAAATTTCGCGGTGTACATTTTCCGCATTTGTTCGCCGCAAACCCGCCTGCCGAACCGGACTTCGTCAAAGTGTCGAACTCACCCCGCCCGATTCATGCAAAACGCCGAAACCGGCCGTTTTTCCTACTCCTCCGGCGCTGTCTCCGGCTCGTCCGTCATCTCCGCCGGCGCGGTCTTCTTCGCCAGCTCGAACGGCTTGTACGTTACGCCGTCCCTCGTCAAAAGCCGCAGATTCTTCTCCGCCGTCTTCCTCGGGATCATGATCATCCTGCCGCACTTTTTGCACAACAGCCGAAAATCCATCCCCACGCGCTGCACTTCCCATTCGTTGCCGCCGCAGGGATGCCCCTTCTTCATCCGGAGCACATCACCCAGTCGAATGTCCATCTCCAACCTCCATCCGGCGCCATGCTGAAATCTACCTGCGCCGTCCTGCACCATAATAGCATAAGAGCCATGCTCTCCGCAAGTCCGACACAAACGGCGCCGCCCGGAGGCGGCGCCAGGTTCACAACACTATTTCGCATAGGTATATGCATCATAGATTTTTTGAATGAGGACAGGGAAACCTTCTTTTATTTTGCCGTCAAACCCAAGACCCTCAATCTGATCGTAAAAAGTACTGAGGGCAATGTTCATGTTTCCGAAGGGATCCATTGCTTCCTCGCGCGTCTTATCGAGTTCCGCTTTGTCCATGAAAACCGAAAGTGTCAGGCTGAATGCATCGAAGATATGACCGACTCCCGTGCTAAAAGTCTCAGCAGTCTCAGCAATCTCCTCACTTCCAAGCTTCAGATCATTATACTCTTTCAGTTTCTTGCTGACCGATGCGATGATCTTGTTATCGACTTTCGCGTTGGTTTTTTCAAGAATCTCAACGACCTTATCTGCATTATCGAGCGTAAAACTCACCGTTTGAGAAAGCACATCTACCGCATCGCTCATTACCGTCAGGCAATCGTCAAATCCACCTTTAACAGCAGATCTGATCGTCGGTGCCATATCAAGCACATACTTAGCCGCAAGATCGTCATCTCCGAGTTTCTTCTTCAATTGCTTGAGCACTTTATCCATGACCACAGAAACCACTTTATCGGTTACCGCATCTGTCGGAGACCCCTGTTTCAGGGAGGCCTTCATTTCCCGCCAAAGGGTTCCGTAATCCATTGTCTTGGTGAAGTACTGCAAAACCGGATGCATGCTCATGAGCGTCGTGGATACGTCGAAGAGCAATATACCTGCAAAAGCATTATTATCATTCGTGTACATCGTCAGGATCTCAAACTCGGCCTGATCCTTCCATCCGGTACTCGACGACTCTCCCTTCAGTTTCCATTTCCCGTCCTTATATTCGACGATCAATACAGTACTGTCATACTTTGCGAAATAGCCTGCAGAATTCGTCTTAACTGTCTTGATTGCAAAGTATGAGAACGTACTGATCTTTGTCCACGAAGGAGACTCATATTCCTCTAAGAACATATGATCCGGCATTGTCCCCTTGCCGTATAAGCTCTGGTATGCGTCCTTGGCCGGATTTTCTCTGTATGGCTTCCAGGAGGCATATAACCGGATCTCATTATCCTTGACATACTGCTCATAGTTGGTTTCGGAAACCAGCTCCCCGAATGATCTCCATCCTTCAAAATAATAATTATCATCTGGATGTCTGGGGACTTTATCTCCCAAATGGAACGAACTGGTTTTGGGATTAAAAGTGTAGTCCTTCGGCCCGTCAAATCCTCCCATCCAGTTAAATTTCACCGATATGGTTTCGCCGTCGGTCTCCTTCTCCGTTTTTCTGTAGCAGGAATATACATGAAGGTCTTCCGTCAGATCAAATTCGGTGTTGTTTTCCTTCGTAATTATCTTTGACGCAGCCACCTCGCACGGGAATCCGTTCGGATTTTCCTTCGTCCATCCGATGAACTCATATCCGTCCTCTTCGAAGTAAGTAAGAAGATCCGGGGCAAAACAGAGCTTTGTCTTTCCCAAAACTGTCTTCGCCTGCATTCCCGCATACTCGTTAAAACCGTTATGGTAGATCACCCTGTAACGGTTTTCCTCCCAGACAGCACTGATTATCATATCTGTACCGTTCGGGTAATAAAATGTGTCATTCAATCCATACCGCTGCGTGTGATACTTCTGCTTAACATCCCAAGCGATCAATGTATAGCCCGGCCGTTCCACCGACAAATCCGCAGTTCGAATGACACTGTCCGGCGGGTACTTATCAGACAGGTCCACCACATTCGCAGCTTTACCGTTCTCATCCAGATAATTGGGGTTCAGTTCTATCCTGTAATCCGACCTCCACTGAGCAACAAAGTACAACGGTGCGGGATCCACAATATTCAGTGTTTTCACCGTGTCCCCGGCGTGATATACATTGTCATCGATGGGATTGCTGACCAGTTTCCAGCCATCAAAAGAACTGGATGTCCGGCTCATAGTATACGCGGGGATGGTTATCTCTGTTCCAAGATCGAAAAATACCGGTTCTTTCGGCGAGCCAGATCCACCATCAGCATCAAAAATCGCTACAATCCGGCCTGCGTTCGATACCGTCATCTCATAGCAGCTGTATAGCTTCACAGTTCCCTTTTCGTATGGAAGTTTCGCCACCAGGTCGCTGTTTTGATAGAATACCGTTTTATTTGAAAAAGTGTAATATGTCCACGGATAATCCGCCGGCTTTTCGGTGGACCACCCGCAGAATTTCATTCCCGGGATTTCCCGGTATTTTCCGTTTATGGCTTTCGATCCGCTGATTGTTTTGGGCTGCGCAAGCAATTCGCCGCTGATACCGTCATAGAATTCGATCGTAACGGAAATCTCATCCCAGATCGCATAAAGATTTCCACCACCTGCCGGGACTGTGTAGGCGTTTCCCACGAACCTGTTCCGTTTCCCTGACTCCGTCGACCAGCCCCGGAAAACATAACCGGTACGTTCCGGAGTCGGGAGTTCGTAGTTATCCTCCTCAACCGTTATTTCCTCGGTTTTCTCAACGCCTTTCTTCTCTTCATACCCATAGTGAAGGGTTAACGTGACCGGCTCTCGTTTCCATACTGCTTTCACAGCAACATAATCCTTAGTAGCTGTAAATACATCAAACTCGTTACCGCACGACCATTCACTTGACGGCCCAAGTCCCGAGTCGGGCTTCATCTTTATGAAAGTCCATTTGTCAAAGGAATACATCGGATCAACCACCGGGAATACACTCACGGCCGTCACTGCCCGATTCACTTTCATATAGTGGCGAACCACAATGTCCTTACCTTCGCCCTGTGTCGGATCGTAATAGATAATCGCGCGCTGACTGTTATCCGGAACTTCGTATATCGGATAAAGAATCACGTTCTTCCCTTCCGAAATAGATTTATCCCCGGCTTGATACGTCTTTTTGGAAAATGCCTTCCCTTCTTTCCAACCTACGAAATACAAACCCTTAATCTCAAATTGCGGTAGCTCTTTAAGCCCCTTAATTGTATAATTGTGAGTGTACGGGTCCGTCACCGTAGTTTCCCGTATCGGGTCAAAGTACGAAATTGTTGCACTCTCGTTCCACAGAGCATACAGCGTAATGCTGTGTTCTGTTCCGGCAAAATTCACCTTGGATTGACCATCCTTAAAAACCTGTCCTCCTTTTCCTTCAGGAGAGGTCGACCACGCCTCAAAGCCCTTCCCCTCATCAAAGAGGTTTTTGACTTTAGGCAAGGTAAATTTCTCACCGTATTTTACAGTAATGCTCTGATTAGATCCTTCTACCGCGCCATTTCCGTCGAGGATGATCACATACTCACCGATATCGGCCCATACCGGCCGGAGTTTCAACTTGCTGGGAGCTCTCAGAATTGAATCTTGATTATAGCATTTCCCGTTATCGTCAATCCAAACCGCTATATTGCGCGTTTTCGGGTTTTTCACCGTCGGGAAAATATCGCCGAGCTTTTTGCCGCAATCCACGACAGCTTCCAGTTTTCCGTCAATTATTTCGTGGCTCGTGTTATCCGTAATTTCAAAGGTAATAGTGACCTGCGGAGTCGTCACATCGAAATACCCTCTTTCGCCCATCTCTTTACCACACCGAGAACATACAACAACGGAGTACCCTATTCCGCCCACTTCCGGAATATAGGTCTTCCGTTGGCCGACAACCAGATGCCCCGGGTGGATTATTGTCTTTTTTTCGCTTTTCCCGCAAAGCCTACACGTTCGATATTCCTCTCCATCGTTTTCACAATCGCCTTTTTTCTTTACAACCCAATCGTTCCACTTATGCGCTCCGTCATTTTTCGGAACAACATTCCGCTCCCCCATTTCTTGTCTGCAATTATTGCAAATAACTACCGAATAACCGTCGCGCAAGCAGGTAGCCTCAACGACTTTGAGTTGTCCGGTGACATAGTGGCCGTCTTTTTCCTTAACCGCCTTCTCCTCTTCATGGCAAACAGAGCAAACACGATGCTTTTTCCCTTCGTGTTCGCAGTCTGATTCGACATCGGTGATCCATTTGCCCCACTTATGACCTTTGGCTGGAAGCACCGTTCTCTCTCCCTGTTCCTTGTTGCATCTGGAACATACGATAACCTTATACCCTGCTTCGGTACAGGTCGGTTCTTTCGTCTTTGGCTGCCCTTCAACAAGATGATTCAGTTTCGGAATTGTTTCGCCTTCTTTCACCCCACATCGTTTACAAGCATGGTGCTTTGTTCCTGCTTCTTCACACTTTGGCTCCTTATCGATTATCCAGTCTCCCCAGTTGTGTCCTTTTGCCTTTTCAACCTCTCTCTCGCCCAATTCTTTGCCACATCGTTTGCAGGTCAAAACCTTATATCCGTCTTTCGTACATGTCGCGGGCACTTCTTTCAATTCACCGTTACTCGTGTGACCTAATCTGGTAATCGGAGCACCTTGCTTCGCTCCGCATTTGTTGCAAGGCCGATGCTTCGTTCCGGCCTCCTCGCAGGTTGCCTCCTTATCGACAATCCATTTGCCCCAGGAGTGTCCTGTCGCAGGAATCGAGTTTCTCTCACCCAGTTCTTTGCCGCAGCGGGTGCAGGCAGGAACTGTATACCCGGCCTTCGTACACGTGGCCGGCACCGTCTTGGGCTGTCCGTTGCTCTGATGGGTCAACGCTCCTATCGTCCCGTTTTCCCTTGCGTTACATCTGGTACAGTTCCGATGTTTTGTCCCTTCGGTTTCACACCATGCTTCTTTGTCGGTAATCCACTTGCCCCAGCTGTGGCTCGCCTCAATAACAGTGCGCTTGCCTATCTCTTTATTGCATCGTGTGCAAACTAAAACAGTGTATCCGTTGGCCGTACATGTTGCCTCAACTGTTTTTATTTTTCCATCATCGTGACCTAATGCCGGAATTGTTGTACCGGTATCCTTCGCATTGCATTTCTTGCAAACACGGTAGCCCGCTCCGGCAGTTTCACAGCCGGGTGCCTTGCTGGCGACCCAGTCTCCCCAGGTGTGTCCCGCTGCAGGAATCGTGTCGTTCTGTCTTTGTTTGCATGTACTGCAGATTCGATGTTTTGTCCCGGTTGTTTCACAGCCGGGGTCCGTATCTTTAATCCAGTTCCCCCAGGAATGATCTTTTACTTTAATCTTCTGCCGTGAAGTCAGTTCCTTGTCGCATCCGGGGCAGACATCGACAGTATAGCCTTCTTTGGTGCAGGTTGAATCAACCGTCTTCGTCTTTCGTCCGGTATGATTGTTTGCATTTTTCGCGATCGTCCCGTTTTCCCTTGCGCCGCATCGCGTACAATTCCGATGTTGCGACCCTTCCGAAGCACAAGTAGGAGATGTATCTGTTGTCCACACTCCCCACGCATGATTGCTCGGGTCTCTGGCAACCATGGTCGAATCTTTTGCTCCGCAAGTACTACACTTCCGCTCTTGCACGCCCGTTGACGTACATGTTCCCGCAGTAGTGACCGTCCAATTGCCCCAGGAATGCGAATGGGGCTTTGCTTTCTGCGATAGGTTCACAATCCAAGTTGTTTTAACTGTTCCCCTCTCTTCGTAAAATGTAACCCTGTCATTGCGTGCGCTCTCATTAGGATTCGCTGATACCGTTATAGTATACGTTGATCCGCTTCCGCTAACTTTCGCCCACCCCGGGCAGCCGATTACGCTCGTTCCGGTATATGCACCGGAAAGCTGGACGGTATACGTCCCACCGCCAGCAGGCACATCTTCTGTAATTGACCCATTCGCCTGAACGGTATCGGCCGCGTATGCCTGGTTGACCTCCAACACCAACACCAGCCAGACAAACAACACCCATCTGAGCACCCCTTTCCAAGTTCGTTTTGTTTCCCCATGCAACATGTTTTACCCCTCCATTTTCGATGGCACTCCTGCTCCGTGTCGTGCCCAACAATACTGAAACAGATAAAAAAGTTCGGTTGCAATAATTGACTTATTGCAACCGAACTATCATGGCAACAACCTTGACTTACGTCTTTCCTCGTCGCTGCGTTAGACTTCGAGTTTTGCGTCTCTGCGTTTCCACAGATTTGCCTTTGACGATTATTGTCCTTTCTGATTATTGGCTACCCAACAAGAACATTTTTTTCTTCCGTGCGTTTGCAACATACTAGCCGCCCAGTCATAGCCCGTACTGATTCCACATGCAGTTGGCCCCAATAATTGATACCGCCCAAACATACTACTTAGCATAACAATAGGCATTGTATATCTTTTCAAGCACATCAGGGAAGGTTTCCTTAATATTCGGGCTAAGCCCAAGCCCACCAAGTTGATCATAGAATGTTTTCAGTTTCACATTTCCATCTCCAAAAAGATCAAACTCTTTTCTTGCAATATCCCTGTAGTTCATTTGGTCGACTACAGCGGTCAGCGCAATTCTAAGGAATTCAACATTTGTCTTCAAAGCATCAGAAAATATCTCTTTGACCGTAAGATCTTTCCCTTCCTCCTCAAGAACCTCCAAAATGCCTCCGACAATAGTATTTTTTAATTTTGTGTCTGCATCTGCAAACGCATTTATAACAGCCTTATCATTTACGACAACGTTGGTAATTCCTTTGGCGATCAAATTTACCGCTGTTACCACAATCATCTTATCATCCTTAATCATCTTGGTAATTGACTTGTTAATTGTCGACGCTGACTGCCAAACTATCTGCATTGCCACATCATCGCCAAATTCCTTTTTGAGTGCCTTATACATGACATCCATCACCGCTGATGTAATTCTACGAGAAACATCATCGGCAGGATAATTCTGGGTACAACAAGCCTCAAGTTCTTTCCAATAGCTCCCAATATCATACATGGCCACGACGCCCTTAAATGACTTATTCTTGCTTAACAGTGTAATAAACGCATCAAGACCCGCTTTACACAGTGCGGCGTTATTATCATTCGTGTGCGTAGAAGTTAGTACTTCGTACTGGGCAATCTGTCTCCAGTTTTTGCTTGATGAGCGACCGGTTAGAATCCACTCCCCTTTCTTGAACTCAACAACTAATACAAGGCTTTCCATCACTTTGGAATGATCAGACGTCCCCACTTGTGTTGTTTTAATTGCGAAATAGCAATAATCACTGATCTTTTTCCAACTCGTTGTTTCATATTCCGATAAGAACATGTAGTCCGGCATTGCCTCTTTGCCGTATTCGCTTTGGAAATAAACCATTGATGCATTTGTTGCCTTCGGTTTCCACGAAGCACACAGATAAAGCTCGCCATCGATAACATATTTGTCGAGTGTATTATTATTGACAAGTATTCCGCGACACAGCCATCCCTCAAAGAAGTATCCGTCCTTTTCAGGAGTTTCCGTGCTTAATTTATAACCTTCAGTCTTTTTGTATGTAACCTCCTTCGGATTCGGTCCCCCGGTTCCTCCTACACAATCGTAGATAACTTTCACTGTTTCGCCATCCCATGCAGGTGAATCGTCGTAAACATAACATGAGTACACATTCATATCTTGCGTCAGATCTATCTCGAAATTATCTGCCGCCGTATATACTTTGGAACTCACATTAACAGGCAAGCCGGTAGGCTTTTCAAATGTCCATCCGACAAATACATATTTCTCCCTTTCAAAGAGAGCCAGAAACGCGGGATCAAAGTTCAGTTTTGTCTTTCCCAGAACATTTTCGGTATAGTACCCTGTATAATCAGGAGAAAATCCATTATAGTAGTATATTCTATGTCTATCTTCTGACCAATTGGCAGTGATTGTAAAGTCGGTATTCTCCGGGATATAAATACTATCGAGCAAACCGTAACGTTGCGAATGATATTTTTGCGAAGCGGTAAATCCCGTCAAAGTAAATCCAGGTCGGTCGCTTATCATTTTTGAAAGATCTTCTGTGCTAACACTATCCCCTCCGACATACATGGACGTCAAGTCTTTAACAGCTCCTCCGGCGTACCCTGCGCTCAAGGTAATGGAGTTCTTGGCTTTCCACTTCGCAACCAGTATAATAGTTGACTCTACTCCTGACTTAACCATGATATCAATGTAAGTGCCGGGTTTACATAGGATTGCACCTCCGGTATGATTAACCCATTCCCAACCAAGGAAAACACACCCGCGTAAATCATCAATAGTATCGGGCAGTTGATAACTTGTATTCTTCGTAAAGGTCTGACTTTCCGGCGCCCTGGTTCCTTTACCCGGGTGGAAAATCACGTTAGTTTGCTTGTTCGCTCCATCAGTTTGATAATAATAACTGTACAGCGTTATCCTTCTTTTCTCGATTGGCAACTCAGACACATAAGAATCACACGAATAAAATGAAACCTCTCCCAATTGGGCCGTAGCCCATTGCGTATCTTTTTTAGCAAACGAAGTCTGCTTTCCGGAGGCCCATCCTACGAATGTCAATCCAGGTATCTCCGGGGCTTTTGTCCTGATTTTTTCACCCGCATTGACGACATCCGGTTCTCCGAGCAAGTCACCCGTGATTCCATCTCGATACTCAATTGTATACTTAATGGGGTCCCAGATTGCATAAAGCGACTCACCATATTTCGGTATATTATATCCATCCTTAACGATTGTAGAACGATCATTCACGTCCCTTGCCCAACCGGCAAATGTATATCCCTTACGATCCTCAGGTATCGGCAACTCATAGTTATCATCTTCAACGATTATAACTTCAACGCGGTTATCATACCCATAATAGAGCCTCAATTCCTCCGGATTACGTTTCCATACAGCATCTAGAAAAACAATACTGTTGTAGTAGAAGTATGAATCGTCAGTGCGCAGCGAGTGTATTGTAGACTCTCCAAGTTTTCCAGTATCAATATCTCGAAATCTCCACCCTGCTAGATAATGATAAGAATCGTAGATGGGAAAAACATCTTCCAATTCGATATCTAATCCAGTGTAGGTACGAACTACTACATTATCACTTCCACTCGTATCATGATAAACAACAGCGATCTTTCCAGGCTCATTGTTATAGTACACCGGGACAAACGTCCAATCTTTTCCGTCTGCCAGACACTGATCGCCTTCCTTCGCATATATTCCCTTTATTTTTTTGTCCGTTCTCTGCCATCCTTGAAAAGTCAGATGATCCAGCTTTAGCGCAGGATAAGCACGAATACCTTTTACCGTATACACGTGGCTCAATGTCTCTGTGTCTATAACACGATTTCGGGCAAAGTCAAAATATGTAATCGTACGATTAGCGCTCCAAAGTGCATACAATGTAATACTAGTCTCATTTCCAGCAAAATTTATCCTTGTGCAGCCATCAGCAAAGAATCGATCTCCACCGTCAGGCGCCGTTCCCCAGCCCTCGAAACCGACTCCTTTATCAAAGAGCTTTTTTGCCAATGGTAACGTAAACTCTTCGTCATACGGCACCTCGTAGTGTTTGATTTCATTCGAAGTAGCGCCGTTTCCGACCAAGAAGATTGTATACTCTCCGACATTGCCCCACACAGGATACAAATCCAGCTTTTGTGTCGAATATAGAACCGTATTCTCATCATATTGTTTCCCAGCACTGTCTCTCCAAGCTACGATTGTATACTGTTTAGGATTAATCACTTTCGGGAACACTTTTCCCATTTTTTGTTTGTAAAGGCACACGACATTCAGCGGATCAATAATAGCTTCGCCATGTTTATCGCTTAGGTGGAATTCCACTTTAACTTCTGGAACTGGAACGTCAAACACCATCTTGTTAGGTGTCTCTTTTCCGCAGCGAGAGCAAACGATAACAGTGTACCCCTCGCCGCCTCCTACCGGCGTAAACGTACGACGTTGTCCCAAAATGAGATGTCCTAATTCCTTAATCGTCTCGGTCTCTTTTTCCGGACAATTAGCGCATTTGCGATACCTCTCACCTGCCTCCTCACACTCCGCTTCTTTGCTGGTTACCCATGCTCCAAAGCTGTGAACTCCGGTCTTGGGAAGGATGGTTTTCTCGCCCATGGGTTCACCGCAATCGCGACAAGCTATCACTATATAACCATCAGTAACACAAGTTGCTGCTACTGTTTTCGGCGTGGAAAGTGCATGATGTCCGGTCATCGGAACCGTTCCATCTTCTCTAGTGCCACATCTTTTGCAGAAACGATACTTGGTTCCGTCTGTTGTACAGGTCTCATCGTGATTGAAATTCCACGCACCCCAATCATGCCCCAACGCGGGAAGGATGGTTCGGCCTTCGGCCTCCTTGTCGCAATTGGTGCACTTCACTACTGTATAACCTTCTTTTGTACAGCCTGCAGGGACCGTCTTAAGCTGTCCCTCAAACACATGGCCTTTCGGCTTGATGATTTCGGTTTCTGTCTTCTTACATCTGCTGCAGACACGGTGTTTTTTACCTTCTGTCTCGCAGCCGGCCGGGGTGTCGGTGACCCAGACTTCCCATGCATGGCCCTTCGCCGGGATGATGGTTTTCTGGCCTTGCGGCGCGCCACAGCGAGAGCATTTTGCGACCCAGTATCCCTCCTTTGTACAGGTCGCGTCTACCGTGATCCGCTGACCTTCAACCAGATGACCTTTGGGGTCTATTTTTCCGTCTTCTCTTGCATTGCATCGGGTACAGGTTCGATATTTTGTTCCGGGCGTCTCGCAGCCGGCATCATCAATAATATTCCATGTTCCCCACTTATGTCCGGCTTTGATTACGGTTCGGGTGCCCTCCTCTTTGCCACACCGGGAACACTGTACTACACTGTAACCGTCTGTCGTACATGTTTCCGGTACCGTTTTAACTTTTCCCTCGTACAAATGCTCCAGAGCCTTGATTGTCCCGTCTTCCCGTTCATTGCACCGGGTACAGTTTCGATGTTTCGTTCCGGGCGTTTCACACCCGGGCTCGGTGTCGGTCGTCCAGTTTCCCCAGGTATGTCCAAGCGCCGGAATTTTGGTTCGGGACCCGCGCTCCGCTCCACACCCCTTGCAGACATTAACTGTATATCCGTCCTTCGTACAGGTTGCATCTACCGTCTTTGTTTTCGTCCCGTTATTCCCATGGTTGCTCGAATCAACGGGGATTGTCTGCGTTTCTGTCTGATTCCCGCATCCGCACGTCCGCTTCTTTGTTCCTGTTGCCGTACAGGTTGCAGCTTTTGTTACTTTCCAGGATCCCCACGCAGCATGGTTGCTCGAATCTTTAGGAATTGTACCTGTTTCCCTTCGGCCGCATGCATTACACACCCTGTGCTTCGATCCGGTTTTTGAGCAGGTAGCAGCCTCGTCGGTAACCCACATGGCCCCCCAATTATGGTTCTTCTGCTCAATCTTTAAGTACCAGTGGATAGTCTCGGAGCCGCGTGTTTCCAGAAATGTAATCGTTGTACTGCGAGCGCTCGCTGAGCCAAGCGCGTTGACAGTTACTGTGTATGAGGCCCCGCTTCCGGTTGTAGTTAACCAGCTGGGATCGCTGCCCTGTTTCTTCGCGCCTGTGTATGCACCATCCAAGGTGACCTTAATAACGGTTTTCTCACAGGTCACTGTCTTCGGCGTTGTAGTGTTTTTCTTGGCAGTAACGCTGGTATTCACTGCCGCCGCCTGATTGGTCTCCAGTATCACGATCAACCCAAACAGAAACATGCATTTGAGGACCTGTTTCAGGATCCCTTTCACTCTCTTGTGCAACATACGGAATTGCCTCCATTTTCGAGATTTTGCACACCTTACGAATTGCCCGTGTGCTGAGCGCAGAGTAATGGATTTTGGGGAAAAGAAACAAAAAACGGCTGCAATAATCGAATTATTGCAACCGAACTATCATGGCAATAACAATGGTTTATGACATCGCCCGTTATTGCGTTAGACTTCAAGTTTTGCGTCTCTGCGTTTCCGCAGATTTG
>JAEEGK010024795.1_pt1 | contig 12395 bp, 11 predicted proteins | sample 8958771 | NCBI WGS metagenome assembly JAEEGK01 (sample SAMN16246547, study PRJNA631951) | gut metagenome | biome: gut microbiome; feature: rumen; material: SC-attached | host: Bos | place: Iran: Karaj | collected 2018-10 | reverse complement strand
AACTCCCAATCTCAATGTTTCTCATCTCAATTACCCTTTACTCATGATCCCTTCATGCGTTTTTCATATTCATCGGAGAATAATTATACAAGAAAAAGTATGCCGAGTCTATGACCCCGGGGATGGTTTTGATGGTATCTTACTTGCTACGTTGGTTTTCTTTGTACCGCACAACATAATTCCATAAATTTTTGATACAATGGGGTAAAGGAGCGGACACACCATGGAAGATGCGATCAAACTGATAGCGTATACCGATGCCGATCATGATTTTGTTTATGAGGTTAAGAAAGACGCGTATAAAAAATATGTGGAAGAATGCTGGGGAGCCTGGGTTGAGGACGAGCAAAGAGCATATTTTGAGCAATTCATAGCCTCGGTCAAGGACAACGCTTATATCATTATGGCCGGCGATAAAAAGATAGGGTTTTACAATGCGGAAGTATTGGAAAACGGCAATTATGAGATCGGGAATATTTGCATTGTTCCTAAATATCGGGGAAAAGGTATCGGGACCCGGATATTAAAAGAAAGGCTGGATGAGAACAAAGACCTGGATATCGAGATACAGTACTTCAAACAAAACCCGGTTGGTGCCTTATATGAAAGGTTGGGTTTTGTTCGAAGTACAGAGACGCAGTTTCACTATCGAATGCTTAAGAAGCATGGATGAATTAACATATTGGTAAATAACTGTTATTATAAGGGTGATGTTTGGTTGCTTATCATGAGGGAAAATCATGAAAAGAAGTATTGGAAAAATCTTATCGGGAGTAATTCTTTCGTCTTTGATCTTATTCTGCTGTGGATTAGCCGCAATGGCCGATAATCCTAAAACGAGCGCAGAAGATATGAACCCGCCCATTCTTACACATTTTGAATTGAAAAGAACAAATGTAGAGGCCCCCGGAAGAATCGCCGTTGTTGGGGATGCTACAGATGAGATATCGGGAATAAGCCGTTTTTCGGCCTCATTTTGTAACATGGAGACGGGCAAATGTATTAGCGTTGACCTTGAAAAAGAATATTGGGCAATCGTTCGAGATAAGTATGGAGAACATAACCAAAAGTTTGCGTATACAGATGGTAAGTTTCATGGATATATAGATATCGATCAATATATTCCGTCCGGCGAGTATTGTATAGATCTTATAACGGTGGGAGACAAAGCGGGTAATACGCAAGATTTATACGGACCGGGATTTAGACTTTATAAAGAGTATCTGATCGATTTTCCTGACGATATATTGCCTGATCAGTATAAGGATCTGAAGATTACGGTTACCAACACAAACGGAACAGAAGATGTAACTCCTCCGACATTCACCGAAATTGAGTTAGGAAGGACAAGCATCAATACGCCGGCGAGAATTGAAGTTATCGGAGATGCTACAGATGATATATCGGGAATAGACCATTTTTCGGTCCGGTTTAGGAATAAGGAGACGGGAAATTGTATCGGTGCTTATCTGAGTGATAAAGATCCGGAAGGGTTTAACGGCATAGGTGGTGAATATATCTATGTGACACTATATGAAGATGGTAAATTTCATGGATATATATATGTCTTTGAGAATACTCCCTCCGGCGATTATTATATGGAGTCGATATTGCTGAAAGATGAAGCAGATAACGATCAAACTTGGTATGGTTTTGGGGCGGAAGATTATGATCTGTATCTGAAAAATGAACCTAAAAAATTACTACCCGATAAATATAGCAATCTGAAAATAAGAGTGACCAATACCGGGATAAGACTTAATACGACCGACCCCGCATTGGATGATAACGAAACGGAGTCCGATATTTATTTTGATCATTGGGTTGAAAAAGGAGATACACTTTGGGGGATTGCAAAGAAATATAGGACGACTGTAGACGATCTTATGACCTTGAATCCGAACATAAAGGACAGATCGCTGATCTACGTCGGAGATTTGATCAAGTATAAGTATGGAGAACGCGATTGACCCCGGGGATTGACCCCCGGGGACGGTGGTGTTGGTTCAAAAAGTGAAAATCGAGCGCTTTATCGATGCTGTCTTTTGTATTCGTTGCTTAACTCATTTTGAAGCATCGTGAAGAATTCGGAATATCTTAGAGCGGTTCCGCCTTCATAACACATTGCTTTGACGTAGAGTGAAAGCGGGATCTGTCTGTCGCCCCAGGATATGGCCTCTTCGTTGTGACTCAAGATTTTTTCGCATACAATCTTGGCATAGTCCTCATCTTTTGAATTGGTCAGGATCACGAATTCGTCCCCGCCGATACGGAAAACTATGTCATCATTGCCTGCGGCCTGCTCCATGCGTTTCATGGCGGTTATTATCGCCAGATCACCCGCCTTACGAGAAATCTCGTTTATCGGAATGAGACTTTTGATGTCACCAAGCACCAGATAGCAGCCTTTTCTTTCTTTAATACAGTCATATAACTCGCTTATATCAACTTTTTTTCTGTCAGCCATTGTTTCTTCCTCCAATAATTCCCGGGTAACTCTGTATCCGGGGAACAGTTCAAATTCAGAGGGATTTTTCTTAAACTCCGAAGGCGTCACCTGCCATACGCTGTAAAAAGCTCTCGAAAAGGCTTCATTGCTGCTGTAACCGTATTCCATGGCAATATCAAGCAGCGACTTTTCCGGATGACGAACCATCTCTTGCGAGGCCTTGCTCATGCGCCTTCGAATAATATAATCCCTGATACTTATGTTGTTAATATACCTGAAAAGCTTCTCAATAGAGGACTTCGAGCAGTGCACCCGTTTGGCAATGGTTTCTGTCTTGATCGACTCGCCTATATTGTCTTCAATATATTCCATGGCTTTGATAAGGAGCTGAATATTTTCCATGCTCTGCGTCCTTTCTGTTACGATATCGTAATTCTATTATACATACGCATGGGGAATAGTTCTTGATAAAATGAGTAAAAAATTATTGCCCCGGGGACGGTGGCGTTGGTTCAAAAAGTGAAAATAATATAATAACTTCCCCCTGACGGTGTTTCTGTCGGGAGGAAGTTTTTCTTTGTACCGTATGGCTTTAGAAAAATTTACATACAATGCTTTTCCATCGCTTTTATGATATCTTCGTTGGAGATTATGGAGTATATCTTTGTGTTGTATTTTTTTGCCAGATCGATCTGTTCTTTGCAATCGTCTTCGCCGTTGCGGTTTACGATGACCACAATTGCCGTTATGGTCACATTGGCCTTTTGACGTATTTTTTCAATTCTTTCGGCAATGCTTTGCCCGGAAGTGGCGAGGTCATCTATTATGATCACCCTGTCACTGTCCTTTAATGTATAACCGCAGATCTCTCGCCCTCGGTTGTCGGGCATTTGTCTGTCGTGACAGTAATTTACGGTCACTCCGTATTTTTGGTACAAAGAAACCGCTGTCGCAGCCGAAAAAGCTATCCCATGGTATGCCAGGCCGACGATCGCATCGGCCTCAATGTGATTCGCTCTTATGCAATCCGCAAAGTATTCACCAATCTTTGCTATCTGAGCATTGGTGGTAAACTTTTCGGTATCTATGTAATATTTGGAGTCAATTCCGGATTTTAGTTTAAAATCTCCAAAGGTGATGATCCCATTCCCTGCCATAAATTTGATGAATTTTTCTTTGTCCGTTAAGGCATTCAGTTTGTAATCCATCAGCTCGTCGATCGTGATCCCAAAGAAATCTGCAAGCTTTGGGAGCATTGTTATGTCAGGCGTACTGGTTTCTTTTTCCCATTTGCTCACAGCCTGGCCGGATATGTGTAGTTGTTCCGCCAGTTGCTCCTGGGTAAGGCCTTTGTTGGTTCTGAGAAGTTTGATCTTGTTTCCGATAGTCATGTTTTTCCTCCTACGTGTTTACAGAGGTGCGCATCTCTTGATTTCAAGATACATTACCCGTGCAACATAAGCAATAACCTGCCGGGCTGATTCGTTCCAACCGGTGGTTGGGAAATGAAAAATGGGACTTTTATCCCAAAAGCAACCAATTGTAACATAATCTTTCTTCAAATGTTAATTTTGCTTGGTGGACTCTTATATATACTTACCTTAGAATTATGTTAAAAATAATTGCAAAGGAAGGATAAGTATGAGAAAACACTATTTGGATAACGTTCGTTGGATCACCGTTATTATTGTGTTGATCTACCATGTTTTTTATATGTACAACGCCGAAGGAGTGCTTGGCGGTCTTGGAAAGATCACCAACCTTGAGGTTCAATATTACGATGCGTTTATGTATCTGGTCTATCCGTGGTTTATGCCGGTGCTTTTTTTGGTATCGGGAATAAGCGCTAAGTTAAGTCTTGATCGCAAGAGCGATAAGGAATTTCTGCGTGCCAGAACAATGAAGCTTCTGGTTCCGTCCACCATAGGACTTTTCGTTTTCTGGTTTATCCAGGGATATGTGAGCATGTCGCTCGGCGGCGGCATTGAAGGTCTTATGTCCGCAGGAGTTCCCAAACCGGTGATCTATATGATCATGGCCGCATCGGGAAGCGGTGTCATGTGGTACATGCATCTTTTGTGGATATATTGCGTGGTGCTGCTGCTCATCCGAAAAGTTGAAAAGGGAAAGCTCTTGGCGGCAGGGTCAAGGACGCCTTTGTGGCTTGTGGTGCTTTTTCTTTTGCCCATATGGGGTGCTTCTCAGATTCTTAACACACCGATAGTCTCGGTGTACAGGTTTGCTTTTTATTTCGTTTTCTTTGTGCTGGGTTACTTTGTTTTCTCGCACGATGAAGTGACGGAGAAGCTTAAAAAGATCGCGGTGCCGCTTATAGTGGTTGCGGTGGCGTTGTGCGTGGTTTTTGTGATACTGTATTTCGGTCAAAACTATGCCGATAAGCCGATCAACCGGAGCTTATTCTATGCGCTCGACGCTTATGTCGGATCGCTTGCCATGATCGCGGGAATGGCGCGATTTGGCGATTTTTCAACCCCGTTTACGCAGTGGATGTCAAAGCGCAGCTTCGGGTTGTATATTTTCCATTACCTCGGGATATCGTCGGTAGCATTATTTGTGGCAAAACCGGGACTGTTGCCGCCGGCGCTTTGCTACATTTTAAGCCTCATTGCGGCATTTGCGTTCGGTTACGGCCTGTATGCCCTGATCTCAAAGATCCCGTTCTTTAGATGGGCGGTGCTGGGGATCGCCAAGAAAAAGGAGAAATAGATGTTTAAAGATAATCTGATACAGATGCGAAAGCTTTTGCAGATGACTCAGGAGGATATAGCCGAAAAACTCGGCGTTACCAGGCAGTCCGTGGCCAAGTGGGAGTCGGGTGAGACCATTCCGGACCTGGATAAGTGTAAGCTTCTTGCGGATATTTTTGGCGTGTCGCTCGACGATCTTGCCAATTATGAGTCCGACGAAAACATGGGATTGGCCCTTCCGCCCAAAGGAAAGCACCTTTTTGGCCTGGTCACGGTGGGCGAAAAGGGGCAGATCGTCATTCCGGCCAAAGCGCGGAAATTGTTTGAAATCGCACAGGGCGATCGACTGGTGGTGCTTGGCGATGAAGGCCAGGGAATAGCATTGGTCAAGGCAGACGATTTTCTGGAGATGGCAAGCATGATCAAGAAGATGAAATAGAATTGCGGGCGAAACCGGGGCGCGCACCGAGTTTTTGTCCGGTTGTCACAGAAGAGGATGCCCGGTGTTTGCTAACAATCCGTTAATTATTTCTTGCAAAATTTGGGATCGTTTGTTATAATACAACTACCCCAATTTTTTCACCGCCTTAATTGTGCGTATCGGTATGAATAGTTTCATACCACCTCATTTATAAGGGAGTATACCAAGAAGGTCATCATGTTATGTGATGATCTTTTTTGGTGGGAAAAACAACCTTTCTTGTCGTCGATCGGGTGTCCCGATATCGGACCGATTTCTTTATTCCAAAAATAATCGGTAAAGCGGATCATGCAAACAGAATATTAATTTAGCGGTATTATACTGTGATTGTTGGATCATGAAATATATCTTGACCAATACTAAGGAGCGCATGATGGATAATAAAGGAAAAAACAGTATTGACGCCGGAGTAGGCAGGTTTGAAGCCGAAGCCAGCTTAGTGATAGATGACGAGATACCGTTGTTTGACCTTTCCGCCTATCCCGAGGAGCAGCGTGAGATTCTGGCTGAGAGTAACCGCAGAATTGAAGAGGCCAACAATAAATATCGTATAGCCAAATTCAGGGAAGACATGTTTGCCAAGGGATTAAGAGCAGGTATGTATTTCTGCACTTTCGATCGCGACGAGAACATGCTCAGTTTCGAATTCAACGACGAGACAAGGCAGATGCTCGGTTATGACGGTCTGGACGATCTGCCCAATGAGTTCGAGAGCTGGGTCAAGACGCTCGTTCCCGAAGAAAGGGACGGTATAGTGCAGCTGTTCTGGGATTCGGTTCACATTCATCGTGAGCTGCCGGACATCACTCATGCCACATACCGTATGCAGAAAAAGAACGGCAAAGTCATTTGGGTCACCGGAGCGGGCCGATTCATCAGGCGTCCCGATGACGGTTCTCTCGAGATATATATGGGTTGCTACCGTGATATCACGGCCCAGCTGGAACTTGAGGATTATATAAGTATAATCGAGGCGATAGGCAAAGTCTTCAATTTCTCGATATACATTGACGTTAACGATATGAGCTACCGTATGATCAGCGCCAATGAATATGTCGAAGCCGTTCCCAAAGATCCCGACGCCATCCGCTTCCTTAAGAACAATGTTGACGCCTCCGTTGCCGAGAGTTTCCGCCCCGCCCTTCATGCATGGCTGGACAAAGATAAAATTCTCGCCGCCATCGAGGAACACGGATCGACAACTATGGAATTTTACAGCGAAGGCGCAAATCGCTGGTTTGAAGGTATCTTTATGATAGGCGACCGCAACAATGACGGAAGTATCGCACACATCGTTTACGGTTGCATGGATACCACGGACGCCAAACTGCAGAATCTGGCGCAGCAAAAGAAGATTTCCGAATTTGAGATGGAGATCTATACCGATTCTCTTTCAGGCATCCGAAACAGAAAGTTTCTTGATGAAAAACTCATCTATGAACCCTGCAAAGCCGTTGTTATGGCCGATATCGATCGATTCAAAGAGGTCAACGATACAGCCGGTCATCAGGGCGGTGATGAAGCCATCCATAAAGTTGCGCAGTTACTTGAACAGTCCGTTCGAAAAGAAGATGTGGTGCTCCGTTACGGCGGCGATGAGTTCATGATGGTATTTTTTGATATTACCGAAGAAGATCTTGAAAGCAAGCTTTCGTTCCTAAAGTCGGAACTTAGAACGATAAAGATCGAGAATAATCCCGAAATACAGATAACAATGAGTTTCGGTGCAGCATTCGGAACGGAACTGGTGAACAATCTGGTAGGAACTGCCGACAAGGCACTTTATGAGTCAAAAAAGACGAGAGATTCTTATACTGTGATCAAGATTTGAATGTAGCGGTCTTGAGTATGATAGTGGTCTCCCCCGGATGCAGATTTGCGTTCGGGGATGTTTTTTCTTTGTACCGAAAGTGGTATAAATAGTATATAGCACATAGTAACCGGAGGTCGTATATGGTAAAGCACGTAATTCTTTGGAAATTGAAGGATGACTACTCGGGGGTTGAGATCGAACGGATCAAAGCGGGGATAAAAGAGGGTCTCGAGGGCCTTAAAGGCGTGGTGCCGGGGCTTGTTGAGATCAAGGTAAATACCGAGCCGCTTCGCAGCTCCAACTGCGATCTGATGCTCGATTCGCTGTTTGAGAGCGAGGAGGCGCTTAAGGGATACTCCAATCATCCCAAGCACGTCGAGGTGGCAAATCTGAAGGTGCGGCCGTATACCGCGAGTCGGACATGCATGGATTACGAGATTTGAACCCGAGGGTCTTGCAGGCTTCATGATGATGGCAAAGATCTTTGCAAACCTCGGCGTAACGTTAAGTGAAATACAGCAATAGTTTTAATAGTGGAAATAATCTTTACCCTCCGACGGATACCCCGCCGGAGGGTATTTTAATATGCTCACCTAACCCGGTCTCCTATGTTATCCCTTAACTCGGTCCCCTATGTTATCCCTATCCCCGTCCGGCGGGATTCATAGAGATTGCGACTAGTATAGTCCGTAGGGGCGTAGTATCAAATTCCTGATTTGAATGATTTAGTACTACGCTGCCTGGAAAGATCGGCCTCTCAAAGACGAGAAAGTGATCGGGCAATAACATGGAGAAAATAATAGTTGGCAAAAAATGGAAAAGAGGCAAGAGTCTCTTCTCAAACATACAGATCATAAATATTCATTACTGCTTGGCTGACAATAATCATGTAGCGGTTTGCCCTGTCAAGGGCATGCCGCGTAGCGGTGCAAAGCACCCTTGACGGGGAAACCGCACATGATTTAATAGTCAACAAGCAGCAATGAATAATAGTGTCGCAGGGCGACTTTTGAAGGCAGGGATTTATCTGTTTGAAAAAAGTGCCTGCGTTTTATTTTCAGAGACGGGCTAAAAAGCAAAAATCAACAACAAGACAAGATCGGTGTTGGCATCAGTTTTGAAAAACAGCGAAAAACGTGCGACTTTTTCTTGCATATCCCTTGAGTGCATACTATTATAAAATTGTGTATTATAAGTTGTTCGTGAATTTGTATTTAAGGAGGCACAGGGGAATGAAGAAAAGAGTTTTTAAACGTTTGTATAGTCTCGCTATAGCGGGAATAATGTTTGTTTGCTATCCGCTTGCTGCATCGGCGGAGCAATATAGTATCTCCTCCGGTCCCGTTATAATTCGCGCGACGATGGAAAACGGTCAGACTAAGTATACTGTTAACAACAACACTGTTGATGCTAATGAGATTGAGATCACCGGTAGCAATGGCGTAAATTCTTATTATGTTGAAATTACGAGTGAATCCGGTGCAAGTGCGCTCATCAGATTCAAAGATCTTTATATCGATAACAGTACTGTCACTAATGGGTTTGCGGTGATTACCGGAGGAGACGGAAAAGTAGAGATTGAGCTTGACGGTGACAATACATTAAAAGCCGGCGAAAATCGTGCAGGCTTGCAAAAAGGAAATGTAGAGCTTCTTGTAATAAAAGATGCTGACGGTACGGCAGGAAAACTGGCAGCAACCGGCGGATTTGATGGGGCCGGAATCGGTGGTGGGAAAAATCAATCGGTCAATAATATAGTGATAGAAGGCGGAGCGATAACTGCAACAGGCGGAATCTATGGAGCTGGAATTGGCGGCGGAGATGGCGGAAGTGGAACGGTAACCATAAGCGGAGGAACGGTAGTTGCAACCTCTGAAAGTGGTGGAGCCGGAATCGGTGGCGGAAATGGCGGAAGTGGAACGGTAACCATAAACAAAGGCGCGGTTGAGGCGACGGGGGGATTAGGTGGAGCCGGAATCGGCGGCGGATATGGAGGAAGTGGAACGGTAACCATAAACAAAGGCACGGTTGAGGCAACCGGCGGATTTAATGGGGCCGGAATCGGCGGTGGAGCGGATGGAGCAGGAACAGTAATAATAACAGGAGGCACGACTACGGCGACAAGTGGAGGGCAAGGAGGAGCCGGAATCGGCGGCGGAAGTGATGGAGTGGGAACGGTAACAATAACAGGAGGCACGACTACGGCAACGGGTGTAGAGCAAGGAGCCGGAATCGGTGGCGGAGATGGAGGAACGGGAAAGGTAACCATAAGTGGAGGTAATGTTACTGCAATAGGCGGAGCATGTGGAGCCGGAATCGGTGGCGGGTCAGGATCAAACGGTTCGACGATTACTATAAGTGGTTCATCAAACGTATATGTCGCGGGAGGGTCTATAAGATATTTCAATGCATATGGCGATGGTATAGGTCCCGGTGCTGCCATAGGCGAAGGGGGAAATTTTGATGATAATCGTCAACCAGTTCTGGGTATTAATGTCGTTCCCGATGTTTCGGGCCTTTATACGACGGGAAGCGTTACTACTTATGCCGTAGGAACATCTTTAGATGCTATTAAACAAGGGACTGCTTCGGGTAACACTATAGTAGGAACAGTGCCCGATCCCAACGCCAATACAAATACAACAACGCCCGAGGAACCCAAGGTAAATGAGCTGAAGGCGGAAGAACCTAAAAAAGAAGAACCCAAACCGGAAGTTCCCAAGCTCGAAGAGCCGCCTATATACACCGAGCGTTCATGCATCGCGGACGTAAACGTAGCCGCGCTCATTGCTGCGGCGCTTAAGGCAGACCCGAATGCAAAAGAGATCAATATCGAATTTGATGACAACATCTGTTTAACACCCGATATTATGAAAGATCTCTTCGCAGACAACAGAGTGGCAAAGAATTGTATGTTCTCACATGAGGGAAAGAGATATGTCCTTAGAATAAATGCCGTAGATACAGCCTCAGAGACATATGCGGACTGCTTCGAAGTTCTTAAGAAAGAACCCGGCGGTCTCGCGGGATTCAAAAGAATGGCACAGATATTTGAAGTTCTTAACGTAACGCTCAAAGAACTCGATCAATAAGCAAATACATCGAAAGCCGCACTATGTGCGGCTTTTCCACTGTATATTCAAATCGTGAATCTTTTTATATTCAAAGATATCCATCTCAGCTATTAAAGCTATACCTCTTCGAATTGCTTCATCGTAGGAAATATCCTCGTATAGAAGTCTTCTTGTTATGTTGTTATAATCTGCTTCATAAAATCGACTGTCTACTATTTCCTTTAATAAATTCGGAATATTATACTTCAACTGTGCCGATGGATTGTTTTTCGATTGCATCCTATCTTCACGCACCTCATCAATGAGAGCATCCAAATTGGGTGTGATTTCTACGCAGGGAAGTGATTTTGCTATATCATACAAATGCCTCGAATCTCTATCCTGCATGTTCTGAATTCGGTAATCGCATACTGCAAACACTTTATCTATAAAAGTCCTTTCTAAAGTCTGAACTTTCATATCAAAAAAGGCAGCTTCAAAATGGATTGGTAATACTAGTCCTCTGTCTTTACAGAACCTGCCTATGAAACTGCCTATAGTACGAATCTCCGAAGGATAAGCATTCTGATAAAAGTTTGTTTCTATCAGTAATTCAAGTGGAATATCGCTAAAAAGGGAGTCATACTCAAAGACATACTTATTGTAGTTTCTTCGTGACATAATGTCGTCGGGATTAGTAAGTATGAGTCCCAACCTATTACCAATATCGATAATAATATTCTTGATTTGTTTTTTCTCTGCTTCTGTGGGCTTACGATTAAGGGAAATGTCTATATCTTCGGAAAACCTGTCAATCAAACCAAACGCCTTTGACAACGATGTTCCTCCCTTGAATACAAATGGTATATCGCTTCTTGACAGTTCCAAAAGTATTATTGACTGAAGCGTGTCTTTTTCTACCATCTGCGTCGTCCTATGGTTTTCCGATGCAACAGTTTCAATGATTTCTTTCCACTGATTTTTATACTCTTTATACCAATTCACTCATCAAGCCTCCATCATAAATATTCCTGTAGACCTTATCAGGAAAAAGTGGCAATAATTCCTTCACTATTGCAAAATCAAGATTGATGGAATCAATAAACTTTTTAAGCTTACCGGTTAGCTCGGAACCGGAAACCTCGCTATACTTATCTATCACCGACATAAGATCAAGAAATTGGAGCGCCGATTTATTCTTCTCATTTACAGTTGTGATGGGTTTATATACCACGATAGTATTTCCGTCAATCTCCTGCTTGCGTTGTTTTGTGGTCGCTTCATTGCTGCAAACCTCATAACATGACGGATTTTGAGAAGTAAATCCATATTTATTGGCAAGTTGAAACCCTGTAACATAACCGATTGGTTTTCCTCCCGCTGTTAAATATTTCTTCTCTATATATTTGTCTATCGATATTTTTCCTTTCGTACCCAAAATAGTGACATAAGAAAGATAATAGACACCGTTATATAGACGTTCCAATCTGCCCTCGTCCACAAGTTTCTTCATCTCCTGTCTGAGATAGTCTTTGGAATCGCCGGGCAATTCGCTCAAAAAGATTGGTTCACCGTTTTTATAGTTATTAATGATATAGTCGTATACCATTTACACTCACCTCACATTCCTGAAATGTATGATTTCGTTTTTATGATATAATTGAGAAGAAAATAAATCAAGCAATAAATCAAAAACAATAAATCAAAAAACGTATCCGCAAAACGCGGATACGCTTCTGATATTTTCCTTAATTTAATAACTTTATTCCTGCAAAAACTACTAAATAAACTTACCTGTAGAGCTTCTTACCGTCTATCAGTATGTAGTCCTTAATCTTGTCTTCCGAGAATCCTTCAATGCTGACAAATCCGATCTTGGAAATATTTATCC
>JAEEGK010024792.1_pt1 | contig 12396 bp, 7 predicted proteins | sample 8958771 | NCBI WGS metagenome assembly JAEEGK01 (sample SAMN16246547, study PRJNA631951) | gut metagenome | biome: gut microbiome; feature: rumen; material: SC-attached | host: Bos | place: Iran: Karaj | collected 2018-10 | reverse complement strand
AATTCAACAAAAAAAAAAGTTTTTTTTTCTTATTAAATTTCATAAAATTTATTTTATTTTTCTTTCTTTTTTTTTATATTTTGTTAATTTTAGAAATTTTTGAATTTTTATAAATTTAATATTCAATCAATTTATATTTTAAAAAAATAATTATAAAAAAATTTTAATATTTACAAAATTTTATTAAATATTTGAAAAATAAAATAAATTATTTAAAATAACTTTTATTATGAGATTTTATTTGATTTTTATTTACCGATTTATTATTATAACTTGGATTATGAAAAACAATTTTTCCCACATCAAAACTCATTTTTTGAAATTTATTTTTTTTTAATTTATTACTACTTTGAATTTTAAAATGATTATTATTAATACTTTTCTTAAGATTCATATAATGTTCAGTTAAATTTATAGAATTTTTCATTCCTTTTTCACTAGTAATATTTCTTGATAATTTATTAACTGAAGTTTTCATAATTTTTGATTTACTTAAATTAATATTTTTAACAAGTTTATTTCTAATTGGAGTATTTGATGATTTTTTATTTATTAAATTGGTAGTTTTATATATCTCATTTAATAAACTTTTTTTAAATGAAGTATTTAATTTATTTAAAGTATTTGTATTCCCATGTTCTAAATGTTTATTCCTTGATTTGTTTAATTTCTGAGTTGGAATAGTATTTATATTATTTACAAAGGATATATTTATTTTTGGTTTGAGAATAATATTATTATTTATATTATTATTTGTGACCGCATTATTTGTATGATCTTGTGAAATAATATTATTTTGAATAATATTAGATATTTTTTTCTTTGAATGACTTGAATTTAAATCTGATAAAAGTGAAATTTCTGTATAATTATTATTATTACTATTTACATTATTATAACTCATTGTATCAATATTACTTTTAGAACTTTTATCATTTATACTTAAAGTTTTGGTATGATTATTATTTTTTTTCAAAAGATTAAATAATAAATGTCTCTTTGAAATATTATTTCGTGTGTTAATTATTAAATTTCCTTTCATTTTTTTATTTAAAGTTGAAAATGTTTTTGGTTTATTTGATGATAATGTTTTTTCATGAACTGAACTTGAATTTGGGTTATAATTATAATTTTTTATCATTTGATTTACTTCTTTACTTTTACTATTTTTGCTTCTATTCAAACTATTACTTTGATTATATTGATTTGTTTCAGTATATAATGGAATCATTTTCTGAAGATTAGTTGTTTTATTTAATAAATCTTTTGATGTATTTCCATATTTTAATAAATCAAATATATTACTATTATTATTTCTTGAATTATTATATTTCCCATGACTAATATTTAAAATTTTATTATTTAAATAATTCTTTTTTTTATAACCATTAATCTTACTCATTTTTTGTAAAAAACTTTTTCTAAAATCAATTGAATTTTTATTTATATTTTCATCAATATACATTTTACTTTTATTTTTAATATTATTTGAACTATTATTTGATTGGTTCTTAGCATGAATTTTAGAATTATTAGGAACATGTGATTTTTGTTTGAAGTTTCTTGATTGATTATTTAATTTTTTTTTATTAATATTAATATTATTATTATTATTATTATTTGTTTCACTCCTATCTTCACCAAAAGTAAATATTTCAATATTTATATTTTCATTTTCTTTATCCTTATTAAAATCTGTAAATTTTTGAGTTAAACTTTCAATTAAAGGTTTAATAGTTTTATTATTCCTACTTTTATTATTATTATCATTTGATTCTATTATTTCTAAATTTGATTTTCTTTGTGGTTCTTCTGACATTTCTCTTCTTTCTAATGGTATTGTTAAAAGTATTTTTTCTAAAATATCACATAAGTCTTTATATTTAAAATGAGCTCCTCCTTCATAAAATTGTTGTTCATTGGTATCATTTCCAAAATAAACTCCTTTATAATTATCAATATCAAACATTTTAAAATTTTAATTAAATATTAATTTTAAAAAAATGAATAATATATTGAAATTTAATTTTAAAATTTAAACTAATGAGATATTTAAGTCTAATTAAAACGTTTTATATTATTTTTTATTATTTGTTATAATAATTATCTTTTTGAAATTGATTTTTTTTTAAAAATAAATTTTAAAAAATTTGTAATTAATGAAATAAACAAAATCAATATTAATTTTTATAAAATTTTTATGCTCCTTTATTAGCTTCATCAGATGGTTTAACATCATCTTGTTCTTCTTCATCCATAAATCCTCCAACAATTTCTTCACCATTTCCACCTTGTTCCTCAGGTTTTGCTTCTCCTTCTGCTTGACCTTCTGCTGGTGCTTCTCCTTCAGGTTTTGTTTCTGGTTGTGCTTCTGCTGGTGCTTCTCCTTCAGGTTTTGTTTCTGGTTGTGCTTCTGCTGGTGCTTCTCCTTCAGGTTTTGTTTCAGGTTGTCCTTCAGGTTTTACTTCTGGTTGACCTTCTTGTTGTCCTTCTGGTTTAGCATCTCCTTCAGGTTGAGCTTCTCCTTCTGGTTTTGATTCTCCTTCTGGTTTAGATTCTCCTTCTGGTTTTGATTCTCCTTCTGGTTTAGCTTCTCCTTCTGGTTTTGTTTCTCCTTCTGGTTTTGTTTCTCCTTCTGGTTTTGTTTCTCCTTCTGGTTTTGATTCTCCTTCTGGTTTTGATTCTCCTTCAGGCTTTGATTCTCCTTCTGGTTTTGATTCTTGAGGTTTTTCGTCAACTTTTGCATCATCTTGTTCTTCTTTTTCAATATATCCTCCTATTTCTTGTTCATTATTACCTTCTTCTGCATTCTCAATATTTCCTTCTTCATCATGTTTTTCAGTATCATCACCTTTGGGTTTTTCTTCATTATCATTTTTTGCCTCATCATCATGTTTTACATCAGCAGGTCTATTATCTTCTTGATCTTCTGATTCTAAATAACTATGATTTTCTTCAGGTTCATCTTTTTTAATTTTCATATTATGTCTCCAAGCCTTTTCTTCAAATGGTATTTTCTTAACAGGATAAACATTTTCAGTAGGATATTTATCAGCATCTTTACTTAAATATTGACCAAAATCAGAAGGTAATCTATAAGAACCAGGACCAGGATAATTACTTCTAGAATCAACAAATTTATATCGTCCATACATATTCCCATTAGTATAACTTCTATATCTACTATCAGATATTTTCCCAATTAAAGGTTTTGAATCATAAAATCCAGGAGCAGGAAAGCCATTATATTTATAATTAAATCTCTTTATTGGAAATTTTGGAATTGCAGGTGGATTTGCAAATGTATAACGAGGAACATTACTAATATTACTAACAGGATATTTTCCTTTGTCATTAATTTGAATAGTAACTTTATATTGTCCAGGAACAAAATCAAGAACTTTTTTATTTTCCTCCTCTTTTTCCTCTTTTTCATCTCTTTTAGTTTTAATTTTTTCAGGCCTCCCTCTCATTGAGAATTTAATACCATCCCAACCAAAAGGTTTAGGATAAAAATATTTAGCAGGACCAGGAACTAATTTATCATTAGGATGTTGTCCTTCAGTATAAACTTTCTCATATTTTTCACGACCATTTGCAAATGAATATTTAGGTCCATGAGGATGAAGTGGATCAAAATCTGTTGGATTTCCATAAAATCTTGTGTTAACTCCTTTTTGAGCTAATGTAAAATCTACTCTGTGACCATAACCCATATTGGTGTAACGTTTTGAAAGTCCATCTGGAACACTATAGTATTGATCAGTTTTACCACTGTTTTTTGGTGGATCTGGGAAACGTTTTGCTTTTGGAAATGAATACATTTGCTTTGAGATTGAGTCATTCACTGGAGAACGACTTATTGCTTCTCCTGATTTTATTGTTATTGACATTTTTTTTTGTTTTTTTTTTATTAGTTATTTATTTGTAACTTAAATATTTATTTTTTTTTTGATTTTTTATTTATTTTTTTTATTGATTTTTGATTTTTTTTTTTTTAGTTTAATTGGATAATATAAGTATAAAGAAAATTAAAAAAATTAATAATATATAAACACAACTAACTCAATATATATTTAATATATATTATTTATAATAGATTTACAAAGGCAAATATTTTTTATAAATCATTTTAATTTTATTTTATAAACTAATTTAACTCGAAAATTTAGTATAAATCATAAAAATTGAATTTAAATCATTTCTAGCATTAGTTTCATTTCTTCAGAATTAATAACTTCTTCTATATTAGGTCTCTCATTTGGATTAAATTTAGTTAATTTTTTAACTAATTTCAATTCATTTTCAAAACATTTCATTTGTTTTTCAGGATAAACACCATTAATAACTTCTTTTAAAGTATTTATTCTTTCATGTTTAGTATTAAAGAAACAACACATTTCAATTAAAATAATTCCTAAAGCATAAATATCAACTTTTTCATTATAAGGTTTTCTCGCTAATTGTTCAGGTGATAAATAAAGATAAGTTCCAACATTTTCTTCATTTTTTTTATATTTTTCAGATGCTAAACCAAAATCAATAATTTTAATTTTAAATTTTTTATTCATAAAAATATTAGCAGGTTTTAAATCTCTATGAATAATTGATTTACTATGAATATGTTGTACTGCATTACAAATTTGATAAAAAATATGAATTATTAAACTTTCATTTGATACTTTTTTCCTTTGTTGAATATAATATGATAAAGGTATTCCTTCACAATATTCCATTTGCATATAAAAATATACTTTATATGTTTTTCTTAATGAATTCATTATAGAATCAGAAACTTTTCTTGATAATTCTTTTTTTAATTTTTTATTATTAGGTGATTTAATTTCTGATTCATTATCAGGAAAATTTATAATATGTTCATTATTATTATTATTATTATTATTAATTGTATTATTTTTATTATTTGAATTACCTTTAGAATCAGTAAATATTATTCCATCATCAGATAATGAATTAGATTGATTTAATTTTAATTGAAAACTTCTTGAAAAAGAATCATTTTCATCATCATTATATAAATCACTATTATTATAATTATTACTATCTTTATTTTTTAAATCCTTATATGAATCATCACTAATATATTCAAATTCATTTGCAATAGATTGTATTCTTGATAAAGGTAATTTAGTATCTTTTTGTATTTTTTTTTGTATTTTATTTTTAACACAACCAAAATCTTTTTTTTGAGGAGAATATTTTTCATCCATTGAAAAAGCTCTACTTCTTTTATTATAATAATTAATAGTTTCAAACCAACAAGTAATATATCTTACAATATTTTTATGTTCAACTTTTAACATTGTTTTAATTTCTTGTACTTCATTTAATTGTTCTAATTCATCATCAATTCCTAAATTACTTTTTATTATTTTAATTGCATAAATTCCACCATCAATTATATGAGTTGCTTTAAAAACAGAACCAAAACCTCCTTTTCCTATAAATTGAATATTTTCAAAATCTTTTAAAAAACGACCTGTATCACATAAAGAAAAATTACTTTTTGACATTAATTCAGGTGGAATTGGATTTTCATCATTTTCACTATTAGAATCATTTGAATTTGAATTTATTATTTTATATATTTCATCATAATTTAATTTATTATTTGAAAATCTTCCTATTTTATTTAAAGAATCTGAACTTTGTTTTCTTGTATTTTCTAAATAATCAATTGTTAATTTGTTTAATTCTTCTAAATCTTTTTTACTTGGATGAAATTTTCTTTTTGATGATATATTATCTGATAATTTTCTAACTAAATAAATGTTATTTATTGAATTTTCTTCACATAAACTATGTCTTTTATATAAATTACTTATTTTTTTCATTTGATAATTTTTATTTAATGCTAATGATTCATCATTTCCATATAATGAATTTAAAATGTTATTTTTTTCATCATTAAATAATTCTTTGTGTAATTTCTTATGTTGAAATTCACTCTCTGGTGCACTTTCTTTATGATTTAATGATATTCTTGAACATAAATGAAATGATTTATTCTTTATTGGAAATTCATCTAAACTATTTTTTAATGTTGAATATGTACTTAATTGACTAATATTTTTTGCACTTGTTGAATTTTCAATTTTTAATTTTGATTCATTTGATTCTATTTCTTTTTTTATATTTTCTTTTTCCTTTTCTTTTTCCTTTTCTTTTTCATTTTGATTTATTTGTTTTTCTATTTTATTATCTGATATTTGAAATAAAAACATTGATGTTATGAGAATAGTAAAAGTAAAAATTAAATAATTATAATAGATGCTTTTTTTTTTCTTAGTAAAAAAATTTATTTCATTCATTTGTTTATAATTAAAAGTATAAGGTGAATTATTTGAATTGTGAATTTTCATAAGAATCAATTCATTATTTTCTACAATATATTTAAATATATATGTATTATTTTTCATATTTCTATGAATAACATTATCTTCTATAGAATTAGTCATAGGATGAAATATTTTAGAATTTCCTTTACTTAGGATTTCTAATTTACCAAAATTGGCATTCCATACTATGGCATAATCCTTTCTTACTTGAAAAATATAATTTATTCTCTTCATTATAATATAATTATCTGTATCATTACTATTATTATTATTTAAATTTCCTTTAATTATATTATCTATTGAATTACCTTTTTTAATTTTTATAATATCTCCATTTAAAATATTAATTGCAAAATATTTTTCTTTTACACTTCTATAAAAAGTTCCACTAATATATTGATTAAAAATTGAAGGAGGTTCTTTAATTAAATCTTCAAAATTAACATCTAATAATTCATATAAATTTTGCCTTTCATTAACTAAGAATAATCCACCATTCATACTTGGAAGAATATTAGTTTGTAAAAAATTAATATTATTCACATTTATATCTGTTTTAATAAGTGGTTTTCCAATTGAATTACTCCAAATTAATTTTCCATTTTCATCTTCTAATCTTAATTCTCCTTTTATTGATACTATTAAATATTGTGCTTTTTCTTTTTTTAAATTTGAATCTTTTGAAGAGAATATTGGGAAAAGAAATATGAAAATCATTATGAAATATATATTGATTTTTGAAGGGTTAGCCATTATTTATTAAACATTTTTCCAGTCTTTAAATTTAATTTTTAATTTTTTTTTAATGATGTTATATATATTTTAAAAATATTATTAAATTTATATAAATTTTTTTTATTCAATACACCTTTTATTTTATTATTATGAATTATTTGATATTTTTTTATCAAGTTCTTCTATTCTTTTATCAATCTTTTCAATTGTAAATTTTGGTTGATATTCAATATTATTTTTATTTAATTGTATATCAAGTTGAATATTATTATATTTTTTAAATTTTTTAAATTCATTAGTTAATTCAATTGCATCTTTATCTTTTTTAATTTCTTTTTCAGATATTATATTATTTGGAATTTCATAATTATTATTAATATTATTTGATATAATATTACTTCTTTTATCATATAAATCTTTTTCTTTATTATCAAAATTTTTTTTATAACCTTCTACTACTTCAATAAATTCATCATCTTGTTCTATAATTTTATAATCATTATCATCATTATATTTTTCTTCATTATTTTTAATTATATGATTTAAATGTTTTTTCTCTAATTCATTTATATTTAATTCTTTTTTAACTTCATTAAAATTTAATTTATGTTCATCATTTATTTTATGTTTTAATAATATATCTTCATTTTGATAATAAAATTCATTTTTAATTTTAGTTAATTGATTTCTTCTATTCGCACTATAAACATTAATTTTATTTGAAAATTTTTCATCATTTTTAGCAATAATTTCTTCATGTGTAGAATTATTAAATTTTGGTTTAATTTTATTAAATTCTTTTTCAATCTTTAGAATATCTTTATCTCTTTGTTTTTGTTTTAATCTATTTATTTTTTCATTTTGAATTAATTCATTTTGTTCTCTAATTTTTTCAGCTCTTCTTTCTCTTTCTTCTATTTTTTTTCTCATTTCTTCTTTTTTTAATATTCTCTGGTCTATTAATTTACTTTTCATTTTAATATTTTTTAAAATAATTTGAACTTCTTCTTTTTGTGGCATAATATGTCTTTTTTCTAAAGGAATTTTTTCTGTTTTATTTACCATTTAAATTACAAATTAAAAAGAAAATAAAAAAAATAAATCAATTATTATTATTATTATTATAATTACAAATAAAAAAAATAAATATATATCATTAAAAAAATTTATTATTTTTTAATAATTTTTTTCTTATCTGTTTTCTCAAATTGATTTCTTAATCCTAATTCAAAAAATAATTGAAATCTACTTTGATTTTTTCCAGTTAAAACATTTTCAAATTCACAAAAATTTTTAGATTTATGAATATCATTATAAGGTAATTTTGATTTATGTTCTCCAAACCAATTAAGAGCAAATTTATCATCTTTAACATATTGTCTTTGTTTAATTTCTATATCACCAACACTAACATTTTTTCTTATAATTTTATAAGGTCTTAAAACATATTTTTCATTTAATTTATCATTAATTGGTAAATAATTTGAAGAATTTAAAAATGAATTTGTTGTTATATTATTCCATTTATTTTTATGATTAAAAAAATGTTCTTTTTTTAATTTAAATTTTCTTAAAGTTCTTTCAAAAATAAATGTATTATTATTTAATGTTTCACCTGATGAATATGTTGATAATAAATGTTTAAATTTATTAAACACAAAAGTTTCTTTTGTTGAATTTGATTTTGTTAAATTTTTTTTTTTATATTTTTTTTCATCTATTTCATAAAAACTTGGTGGATTTAATTTTTGGAATTTTATTTTTTTTCTATTTATTTCATAATCTCTTAAATTTATTGACCAATTTACTTCTGATCTTGTACCATGTTCTTTTCCATTTAATAAATGCCAAATTTCATTTGCATTTTGTATTTTAACATATTCTTCTGAATTATTTTTTGAATTTTCTTTTATTGAATTATTTCTCATTATGTGAATATTTTGATTTTTTGTGTTTAAATTTGTAAAATTAATATTTTTTTCACTTTTTCTATTAGTTAATTCTGAATTTAAATGAGTTAATTTTTTGTGAAATATTTTTTTGAGTAAACCATTTTTTTCATTTTCTTTTGAATTTTCCATATTTTTTTTATAAAAAATAAATAAAAAATATTTAAATTTGATTAATATTAAAAAACTCAGTTATCTTATTTTTTTATAAATAACTTATTTATAACAATTTTTTTTTAAAGAAATTAATTAAATTGATAAATAAAATATATAAAAATTAATCTTTATAAAATAATATATATGAAATATTCATAAAATATTACATTCACATCCTTTATTTTTATCTTCATTAATTAGTTCAATATAATATTCTTTATATGATTCAACTTGAATTTCTTCTTTTATTGATTTTGTTTTATCTTTTTCATCAATAAAACTTATTTTCTTTTTTTTTTTTGTTATTGAAGGATTTATCAAATTATTTTTTTTATTATCTACCTCTTCTTCACTTTTATTTAATACAATATTTGGATATGAATTAAATTCTTTATTAACTCTTTTCATCATTTTTTCAAAAGACACTCTACCTTTTTGAACATTTTTTTTCTCTATTTGAGTATTATAAACTTTATTTATATTATTTTCCATAAAACGATATTATTCTTATTTCATATTATTTTCTAATTATAAATAATAAAAAAATTTTATTTTAATATTAAAAATATAAAAATTCATTTAATAATGCATAACAAATTTATTATTTTTTATTTAAAATGTTATTCTTTATTTCAATCCTTTAAAATATTACTAAATGAATTTATTAAATGATCAATAAATAAAATAATATTAGATAAAGAATATAATTCTTTTTAGTATTATATATAAAAAAATTAATGTTTATTAAAAAAATTCCAACTTGACATTAAAAAATTAATAATTATTATACAAAATAATATTTTATTACTTAACAAATTACAAAAATACATTATTATTTTGTATAATAAAGAACCTCAAATATATAAAATATATAATTTAAGCTATTATTTCTTCTTTTTCATTAAAAGAAAAATTTTCAAATAAAGAATAATCTCTATTAATATCACTATGATTCTTTTGAAAACATTCAATTTTTTCAACTTCAATATTATTTTCAATAAATTTTTTATCAAAATTATTATTTAATTGTTCTTCAATAGTATTATTACTTAAATCACTTAAATTATCTTCTTCAGGTAGAATTTTCTTATTATAAATATCATTCCAATTAACATCTTTAAAAAAACTATGATTCATTATATCATAAGGTTCAGTTAATCTTTTATTAACATCTCTTTCTAATAATTTCTCAATTAAATCCTTTGCATCATTAGATAAAGGAAATTTTAAATCAAAATTAACATCTTGACTAAAAATTTTTTTTTTATCTTTTCCAATTCTTTTAAAAGGAAATTTTCCAGTTATCATTTCATAAAGAACAATACCAAAACCCCACCAATCAATTTCTTGAGAATAACCAATTACTTTATAAACTTCAGGTGCAATATAACTTGGAGTACCACATATTGAATAAGTAATTTTATGACTTTTATTACTTTTTTGACTAATTGGTGAATCATTTATTGAATTATCACTTTCACAATTAAATTTTTTAGATAAACCAAAATCAGTTAATTTAATATGTCCAAATTCATCAATTAAAATATTATCTGGTTTTAAATCTCTAAAAATTATATCATTCTTATGTAAAAAATCAATTGCTAAAAATAATTCACTTGCATATAATTTTGATGTTTTTTCTGATAATTTTCCATATGATATTAATTTATGCAATAAATCTCCTCCTGGCATAAAATCTGTTACTAAATATAATTTTTCATAATCTTGAAAGGCATATGATAATTTACTTATGAAAGGATGATTAAAATTTTGGAGAATATATCTTTCTGTAAATATTTTATTTTTTTGCTTCCATTTTTTTACGTTTTCTTTTTCTATAATTTTCATTGCGTATTGTTTATTATTCTTTTTTTTGTCATTTTTTAATTTTACTAAAAATACTTTTCCATATGAACCTTCTCCTATTAATCTTAATATTTCAAAATCTTTTATTGATTTTGAATTGTTTGATGACCTATTTTTTAAAGAAATTATAAAATCATCATTATCATATTCATCAAGTTCAATATATTTTTTATTTTTTTTATTATAATTATAATCATTTTCTAATAATAATTCTTTTAATTTGATGTTTTTATTTTTAATTATTGAACATTGATTTTTTTCAATTGTATTATTATGATTATTTGATACAAAAAAATTGTAAAATAATTTACATTTTTTTGAAATTATTTCAAAAGAATTCCCCATTATTCTTTTTATAAAACTATATTTTTTTAGTTAAAATAATCATTAATTATAAAAAATATGAAAGAGATAGTTTTAATAACATATTTTTAATATTATTGTATTATATATGTAAAAAATTTATTAAATTTCTTTGAATTAATAGTTTTTTAAATTCAATTATAAATTGTAAATATAAAAGTGATAAAAATTAAACAAAACAAAAAAACAAAAATAGAAAAATAATAAAAAAATAATTGACAAAAAAAATTATAAAATAAAATAAATAACCAAAAAAAAACAAATGATATTTTTATAAATTCAAAAATGAATAACATAAACGAGCAACCATTAAAAACAATAAAAAACTATCTTCTTGCAAGAGAACAACCAACAAATGAATTAAAAGAAAAGCAAATGGAATTAATATCAATATTAACATATGACATTTCATTAGACACAAACACAGTAGAAAATTATAATCAAAATCCATTTAAGCATAATTATTTCATTAGGAAATGTCATAATTTAATTGATTTAATTCCAGTTAAACAATTTAGAGATGAATGGACTAATATTGTTAATAATTATAATTTTGGTAATGAAACAAATTTATTAATGAATATTGGTGAAAGAGTAACTTTAAATACAGATAATAAAATTGTTTTTGAAGAATGGAGAAATGTAATTGATAGTAATGATGATAATAAAGTTATTTTTTCTATTCATAAAACTTTCATTTATAAATTATATAGTATTAAAATTACTGGAAAAGATTTTTGTTATATTTTAGAAATTGGATTTGATGGTGTTAAACTTGATAGAAATATATTAATTAATAGAGAAGTTCATAGAGTAGATGAAGATGATAATTTATCTGATTTTACAAGTGATACTGAAGCAGAATCAATTTTATCTGATGAACTTAATAATAGTGATAATGAAATTAATACAAATAATACATTTGGAAAAAATAATTTATTTCATAATAATAATAATATTATGAATAA
>JAEEGK010024788.1_pt1 | contig 12398 bp, 2 predicted proteins | sample 8958771 | NCBI WGS metagenome assembly JAEEGK01 (sample SAMN16246547, study PRJNA631951) | gut metagenome | biome: gut microbiome; feature: rumen; material: SC-attached | host: Bos | place: Iran: Karaj | collected 2018-10 | reverse complement strand
GTTGTCAATTGCAGGACCTATAGCGATTTTCGTTCCCGGATAAAGATTTTTGATTGCCTCAGCCATTACGTGTGCGCATGAGTGTCTGATGATTTGTAATTTTTCGTCAGCCATTTTTGATCTCCTTGTGATTTAATTTATTACACCAAATTCCAGAAAGCATACGCCTTCCGATTTTTGAATAAATATTATAGTAAATTGTTATGATAAAGTATAGAGCGAGATTCAAGATTCCTGTTTAGACGGGTGCTTCCGGGCTGCAGTTTTTTGACAAAAGTTTTGAATGTGATATAATATATTGATTAATTATGCTGGGGGAATAGCATGAAAAAAAACAGTATTTTTTTAATATTTTTTGGTTTATTTATATCTTTATTTATCAGCTGTATTCAACCTGTTTTAAAACCGACTCCTACACCAAATGATGAGACCGGCTCTTTATTTATCAGTAAAAATCCGGATAAGCTGGAATATGAATGTAATGATCCGCTTGATCTTACTGGAATTGAAGTAAAAAGAAAATTAAGCGACGGCTCAGAAAAAGCAGTTGAAGACTGGACTTCATATCCGGAAGCAGGAACAAGGCTTACAACTACCGGAACAGTGACTGTATATATCTATTCTGGAGAAGAAAGCGTAAGTTTTACAATTACAGTAGGCGATAAACCAAAAGTTACCGCAAATGAGTACTTCTGGGGAACCTGGGTACGAATGGATAATGGAAAAGAATACGAAATACTCGAAACAAATGTATTACAAGGCTATAATTACTACAGTATTACCGCTTCTGACAGCAATTCTCTTACTGTAAATAATATTGGAACATTTACAAAACAGTCAGACAGTGAAATAATCTGCAACAATATTCCTTATTTCAGAAAAGGTGGTTCAAACCTTGAATATTCATTAAAGCTTGTTGGATTTACAAATAGTTCTCTGACAGGTTCTTCCATAAATAGTGCCCGTGCCGCGGGAACTGCAATGAGCGGTATAAAAGGCAAGGGAAAATCAGATAAGTACAAAAACTTTGAAAGTAATTCTGAAAGTGACGGTGAAGGAACCATAAAGTTTACGGCACCTACTGCAAACGATGTGCAGACTGTAGAAATTACAAATGGAAGTGAAGTTGTTGTAATTCCAGGTCTGAAAATCAGTAATAACGGTGACTATATGGGAACCGTAGCTCTTGTAGGAGAAAATGATTATAACCTTAAAATTACAGGAAAAATCAGCGACGACCAGAAGGATAACGGTTATCTGTTCGGAAACAATGCAAAAAACTACAATATGATTCTTACAATTACGAACATAAGTGATAATGAATGTTCTTCTTCTATCTGTATTATAGAATCTCTGGATTCAAAGCTTAAGGTTGAGGCTGCTGACGGGTCAGATCTTTCTTCCTTCCCAATTTCAACACTTCCTGGCGGCGCAACCAAAACAGTAAGTCTTTCTCTCTGTTACGGAGAGTTTAATAAACCGTACATTGATACAGGTATTACCGTTACTATACAGAATCCTTTTACTAAGCAGGAATGGAAAGACTATATTCCTCTCAGATTCTTTAAAGGAACAATACCTATTACAATTGCAGCTAAGAGTCATGAAAATAATGCCAGTGCCGCACTTAATGGATTTATCATTTATCCTGATGGAAATAACCAGTTTTTTGCAATCAAGCATAATGACTGTAAGGCAATTTTTGTACCGACCTTTGGAAGTGATAAGCCATATATGCTTGTATTCAGTGGTGCAACAGTAACTTCAGAGCTTTCCAACAGTACAGAAATGTTCTATACGGTAGAACCTGCATCACTTAGATTAAGACCGATTGTTACATCAGGTTCTGAACTTGCAAACTATATGTTATTCGGAGGAGAAAATCATTCGGAAACAACAGCTTTTTCCGTTACAGAAGGCTTTGAAGCATATCTCAGGAAAGGCGAGATAGATTATTATAAAATAAGTGCTGACAGTGATACTTATTATGGGCCAGGTGGAAGCTCATTCTATTCTGTAATGTACGAAAACGAAAAAGGTGAAGCTCCTGATACCTTCCTTACAACAAATGGTGCTGTATTAGGTTCTATCCAGTTACCTGCGTTAAAATGTGACGGTTACAAGTTCCGTGGCTGGTCTGTAAATGGTAGTCTTGTTACAAATGGATATAAAGTTTCTGATAATATAGTTTTGACTGCAGAATGGCAGCTTGAAAGATACGATATAGAATACAATTTAAATGGCGGAACAAATAATGCTGCTAATCCTTCTTATTATACAGTTGAAACCTCACCAATTACTCTGGCTAAACCGGTAAAAACAGGTTATGATTTTGAAGGCTGGTTTGCTTTTGAAGATTTTTCCGGAAGTGCTGTGAATAATGTAGGTGGTGGTACAACAGGAGCAATGAAGCTTTATGCAAAATGGAGTCCTGTTGAGTATAGTATAACCTATAATCTTGATGGTGGAACTAATGCAGAAGGAAATCCTTCAACTTATACAATTGAAACAGATACTATAACTCTTGCAGCACCTCAAAAGGAAGGCTTTGCATTTAGCGGATGGTTTACGGACAGTTCATTCAGTGGAACAAAACAGACTTCAATAGAGAAAGGAAGTGATGGTAACAAGACTTATTACGCAAAATGGCTTAAAGCTTGTACAGTAACATACGAAACTGAATATTCAACTGCACCACAGGCTATAATTGTAGGTGAGGGAGAAGCACTTACCGCCGAACAGTTACCGGAGCTTATTGCTGAAGACCTTTTCTTTAGCGGCTGGTATGCAGGAACAGTTCGTGTCACCATATACAATTATATTGTTAATGATGATGTTACGCTTACAGCTCACTGGAGCGATAAATGTACGGTTAGTTATGTAACTGCACATGGTACTGTTCCTGAAGCTTTTGCTGTTGCAAGCGGAACAATTCTTAATTCAACCAATTTACCAACACTTGCCGAAAATGGCTGGAGATTCAAAGGCTGGTATACAAACAGCAGCTATTCTGAGTCTGCCAGAGCTAATTCGGGAGTCAGTATAACTGCAAACCTTACACTTTACGCTAAATGGGAAGAATATACCGGACCTAATGACGGCTTTGTATTTGTGGAAGGTGGAACGTTCAGTATGGGAAGTACATCAGGTAATGATAATGAAAAACCGGTACATAATGTAACATTGAGCAGTTTTTATATTAGTGACCATGAGCTTACACAGGAGGAATACGAAACATACTGCTGCTATACCTCTTATACACCAGACTCAAGTCGGGGAGTGGGAGCCGATTATCCTGTTCATTACGTAAGCTGGTATGATGCAATTGTATACTGTAATCTAAAGAGTATGGCAGAAGAATTGACACCTTGCTATTCACTTTCCGGAGAAACAGATCCTGAAAAATGGGCAGGGATAAAAACAAGCAGCGGAAAGTATTCCTGCAGCTATACGAGTTCAAATACAACCTGGGATTCAATCACCTGTAATATGATGGCTGATGGTTACAGATTACCTACAGAAGCAGAATGGGAATATGCTGCAAAAGGTGGTAATCAAAGTAATGGTTACACTTATAGTGGAAGCAACAATATAGACGATGTTGGATGGTATACGAGTAACAGCAATGGTAAAAACCATGAAGTAAAGCAAAAAGCAGCTAATGAACTTGGACTGTTTGATATGTGCGGAAATGTATTGGAATGGTGCTGGGACTGGTATGGTGATTATAGTAGCAACAGTGTAACTGACCCTTGCGGTGCTTCATCGGGCTCTTACCGCGTTTTACATGGCGGTAGCTGGTACTGGGAGTCCACCGCTTGTAATAACACTTATCGGAAAAACAACTATCCATACGAACGCTACTCCAACTATGGTTTCCGTCTTGCACGCACCGATACATCAACATTAAATACAATTTCATATGTAACTGAACATGGCATTACTCCGTCAGAAACAACAGTCCGTAACGATATAACAGATTCCAATCTGCCTGTGCTTAATGCAGATGGATGGATATTCGAAGGCTGGTATTCAGACAGTGCCTTTACTCAGAAAGTGACAGCTGGAAGTTCAATTATTGGTTCAACAACCTTGTATGCTAAATGGCATGAGTTTTTTGGCTGGTCAGTTGCAAGTAATGGTACATACAAGTTTGAACAGAACGGAATGAAGTGGATTTCAAACAACATTAATCAGGATTCAACTTCTGCAGTTACTATCTGGGAAGTAGAACTTACATCACCTGTACGGTATCCAATCAGTTATACAGTATCAAGTGAGCAAAATTATGATAAGCTGACTGTTGAACTTGATGGAACTGTAATTATTAATGGAGTTTCTGGAAGCGCTTCTGATTCTTATTCTGCTTTCCTTGGAACGGGCAGTCATACTCTTAAAGCAACATATTCAAAAGACACCAGTTCCTATTCTGGTGATGACAAGGCAGTAATCACACTTACTGATATAAATTACGAAACTCAGGGCGTTTATGAATTAAAGTATTCAACATCTTATGGAACAGCTCCTTCTTCAAAGGAAATAGATTCTGGCTATGTGCTTACATCAGATGATTTACCGGAAATGAATGTAACAGGCTGTATCTTCAATGGTTGGAAAGCAGCCGATGAATTTGTGGAAGAAGGTTACGTTGTAAATGAAACAATTACCCTTACAGCAGACTGGCAATATGAATCTTATTCTATTACTTACTATGCAAACGGCGGAATAAAAAATCGTCAGAATCCTACAAGCTATACTATCAACGATGAAAAAGAACTTTTGCCGGCTACTTATGAAGGAAAATCTTTTGGAGGCTGGTTCCTGGATTCACAGTTTACGCAAAAAATCACTAAGATTGAACAAGGCACAACCGGCAACTTAAATCTTTACGCGCGATGGGGCGAACCGGCTTCTGTTACTGTTACACTGCCGGAATACAACGATATTGGAACAATTACTTACGTACAAAAGGGTGACTATATAACATTTACCGGACCAGAAAACTATTATAGTTATGTATGGCAGGTGGATGGTTCCAAAATGCAGTCTTCTTATAACACTCTTACAATAGATGTTTCAGACTGGAGAACGGGCAGACATGTTATAAATGTACTTGCAAAGAATAGCAGTTCTTCTGTAATGAGAGATGCAACAATTTACGTGGTCATTGAGTAAAAAGGGAGGAGATGAAAATGAAAGCATTAAAATCAGTAACAATCACATTATTCATATCTGTTTTGACACTTTTTGCATTTATTGGATGTAAAGGTGCTATGGAAAAACCTTCTTCTGACAGCTCTTCCAGAAAGATTGGTAAATTGTCCATAAGTGTAGAAAAGGATGATGCAGAAGTTAATTCAAATGCTGATTCTGCAAGAACAATACTGCCGGTTGCAGATATTACAGAGTTTACCGATTTTGTTTTAAGTATGAGTTGCACTTCGGGCGGTTATACAGCTAATACATATACATTCCCAGATTATGACAGCCTTATTTCAAGTTCTATTGGTGTTGAAGTTGGAACCTGGAGTCTCCAGCTTTCAAGTAACGGTTTTTCATGCTCAATTACTAATAAAGTAATTACTGCAGGTACGAATAACATAAGCTTTAATCTTACATATACAGATTCATCTACTGTTGGAGATGTTGAGGTTACTCTTGAGCTGCAGGATGATGAGCGGATAAAGCTTATAAAATGCGGACTGTATAATTATGATACAGGAATACAAATCAGTAATTATAATGCCGAAGCTCTTGAAATGGTTCGAGAAGATGAAAAAATATCTACTGTTTATTCAAAGACTATAACTTATGGTAATTATACAATTAAGTGGGATTTTTATGGTGATGAAGATGGAAAAATCCTTCTGGACAGCAAAAAAGAACATCTTCAGGTAGAAAAAGGACTTACAAGTAAAAAGACAATAAACTTTTCTGATTTGTTGAGCATTTACAATATAACTTATCATCTTAATGACGGTTCATTTAAAACAGGTTTTACAGCTCCAAGTGTATTTACACAAAAATCTGATTTTGACCTTCCGAAAGTGAACAATGTTATAAAAGAAGATTGTTTTTTTGCAGGCTGGTATACATCAGAAGATTTTTCGGGAGATAAGATTTCATTTATAAAATCTGGTACAACCGGAAACTTAAATCTTTATGCAAAATGGATTGATTCAGCTGTACAAACTGTAGAAAGAAAAGCAAACACTTTATCTATTGAAGATTACAATTTGATTAGTCTGGAGCCTGGTGAAAGTAAAGAAGAAATATGGTATCTGGAACCTGGATATTCTTATGTCATTTACTGGTCTGATTATAACTCTGACAAAGAGATTTTACTGTCTGCTAATGATTATACTTCAATAGATGCCAAAATACAGATTTATTCTGACAGTAATAATCTGATTAAGGAAGAAGATAATCAAGAGATTTTCGATTTTACAGTTACAGAACCTGGTTTTTATAAAATAAAACTGTCTTCTTCTGAAACTGATATTGAAGGTTATTGTGCATACCAAATCTCAAAAACTAACATATCTTATACAATAAATTATGTAAAAAATGGTGGTACTTTCGGTTCAGGTACAGTACCTAATTATTATATATCAGAAGAAGGCAAATATCTTCCAGACAGCTTTAATATAACAAAGTCTCATTCAATTTTTACAGGCTGGTACGAAACAGAAGACTGCGATACTGAACCTGTAACAAGGATTCCTGCCGGTTCTTATGGAGATAAAACCTTCTATGCCGGCTGGAAGACAGAAGCTTTTGTAATTGAATACGAGCTTAACGGTGGAACAAATGCAAGCGAAAATCCTGGCATTTACTACCTGACAGATTCAATCACTCTGGAAGATCCTCAGAAAACGGATTATGTATTCAGAGGCTGGTATACAACTGCAGACTTCAGCGGAACAGCCCAAACAGGAATTGCTAGTGGTTCAAGTGGAAACAGAAAATATTATGCAAAATGGCTTCCTAAATGCACAGTCACTTTTGTAACAGAACATGGAACTGCTCCGCAGACAATAGTCTTTGGAGAAGGAGAACAGATAACTTTCTCTCAGCTGCAAAGAATTAGTGAAGATGGTTATGTATTCTACGGCTGGTATAAGAACAGCAGCTTTGGTGATGCATACCGTATAAAGCCTGCTACAATTATAACCACAACTACAACTTTGTACGCAAAAATGGAAGCTTACAATGGACCTGATGATGGTTTTGTGTTTGTAGAAGGTGGAACTGTTGCTGGAAGCAGTGATTATAACAAAAATTATTCAGGTGTATTCCCTCAGGGAAGAACTGTAACGCTCAGCAGCTTCTATATGTGTGACCACGAAGTTACTCAGGAAGAATATGAAACTTACTGTGGATACTATTCAAGTTCTCCTAGTTCAACTTATGGAATTGGTAATAATAATCCAGCTTATTATGTAAACTGGTATGATACAATTGTTTACTGTAACCTGAGGAGTATGGCAGAAGGTCTTACTCCTTGTTATTCATTGAATGGAGAAACTGACCCTAAAAAATGGACGGGCATAGGTGTTAGAAATGAAAAATACTACTGTAGTAGCAGCAGTACATGGACTGCAATAATCTATAACGATAATGCAGATGGATATCGTTTGCCAACAGAAGCAGAATGGGAGTTTGCTGCGCGGGGAGGTTTGTATACATATGGAAGTAATGAGTTTGCTTACTATTATGCAGGTATAGATTCCTCAAATAATGGTTCTAACGTTGACACTATTTTGAATAATGTAGGCTGGTATTCTAATAACAGCAGTAGTTATTCACATGTTGTTAAGTCAAAATCTCCAAATGCCTTAAACTTGTACGATATGAGTGGAAATATAGGAGAATGGTGTTGGGACTGGTATAATAGTCCTATAGCAACGGGTAGTGTAACTGATCCTTCTTCTGGTGGTACTTCAAATACTCAACGTGTAGTACGAGGTGGTTCTTATAATGCTTATTCTTACTATTGTAATGTTGCTTATCGTACTTCTAATACTCCAGGTACCCGTTCAGCATATATTGGTTTCCGTATTGTTCGCTCAGATGCATCAAAATTTAAAACAGTTACATATTCAACAGTACACGGAACGGCACCTTCTGATAAAAAAGTTCGTAATTATATCAGTACATCTGAACTTCCAAAACTTTATGTAAACGGCTGGAAGTTCAGGGGTTGGTATAAGGACAGTACATTTGCCGAAGGAACAAAGGTAAAAAGTGGAGATGCAATTACACAACCGGTTACTCTATACGCGAAATGGGAACAAAATAAGCTTGTGCTTGTTCAAGGTGGAACTGTAACTGGAAACGACAATTATAACCATAATTATACAGGAGCGTTCCCTTCTGGAAGAACTGTAACCTTGAGCAGCTTCTATATGAGTGACCATGAGGTAACTCAATCAGAATATCAAACTTACTGCAGTTACTATTCAAATTCTCCAAGTTCAGGAGATGGCTATGGTTCAGATTATCCTGCTTATTATGTCAGCTGGTATGATGCTATTGTTTACTGTAATTTAAGAAGTATGGCGGAAGGTCTTACTCCTTGCTATGCAATTAGTGGCGTAACTGATCCAAGAAATTGGAGTGGAATTGGAAACAACGGAAGTGGAAAATACTACTATAATAGTTCATCAAGCAACAGTACATGGAATGCAATGACCTGTAACTTCAATGCAAATGGTTACCGTTTACCGACTGAGGCAGAATGGGAATATGCTGCACGTGGTGGTGCACAAACTTATGGAGAAGATGAGTTTGCTTATTATTTTGCGGGAGCAGATACAGAAAACTGGTCTAGTACTACAAATACTGATTTGAATAGCGTAGGATGGTATACATCTAATTCTGGTTACCTGCATGAAATAAAAGAAAAAGCTCCAAATGCAATAGGTCTGTATGATATGAGCGGAAATGTTTCTGAATGGTGCTGGGACTGGGGAACTACTATAAGCACATCAGAAACTGTAACAGATCCAACGGGGCCTTCTTCTTCATCCTCTTATTCTTACCGCGAGTATAGAGGTGGAAGGTATAATAGTAATGCCAATTATTGTGCTGTTAGTTATAGATCAAGTCTATATCCATACAATAGATATGCCTATCATGGTTTTAGAGTTGTCCGTTCGGTATGTAAATCTATAGAATATGTAACAGCACACGGTACTGCACCTGCAACAAAATATGTTAGGAAGACTATTGGTACTTCGGAACTACCAGAACTTACCGAACCTGGATATACCTTCTTTGGATGGTACACAGACAGTTCTTTTGCTGAAGGAACTGAAGTCAGCGTCGGTAATTCTATAACACAGAATATTACTCTTTATGCAAAGTGGATAGTCTGGCCGGAATCATTAACAATTCTTTCAGCAGGTACAAATGGAACAGCAGGAACTGATGCTACATATGTTCTGTTTGGTGAATGGCCGCAGACAATAAAAGCTAATGAGGTTCAGGTTTATTATGGAGAAGGATTAGGAGAAGTTCATGGTGGATTTACTTATTACAGTGGAAATGATTTATCCTGGTATGTAAGATGTATAGAAAATGCAAATTCTTCAAACTATACATATTCTGATGGAACAACAGTAGCACAGTGGAGCGCTGGTAGTGTGAAATATTTTAAGGTTGAACCGATTAAGTGGCGGGTTGTTACAACTAATTACAATGGTACTCATACTTTATTGCTTCTTGCAGAAAATATTCTTACAGCTAATATCCCTTATTCTGTGAGTGGTGGAAGCAGGACAATTAATTCTACAACTGTTTATCCAAATAACTATAAATATTCTACAATCAGGGCTTATTTGAATGGTAGTTATGAAGTTGGTGATTCACTGACATATAATAATGAAAACCGTGGTTTTGATTTCCTTCATACAGCGTTTTCTACTGATGAACAAAGCGTAATTGCAGCTACAACTGTAGACAATAGTTTAGCAAGTACTACAGATAGTGGAAATAACTTAACAAAGGCAACTAACTATTACTGTGTAAATACTACAGATAAAATATTTCTGCTTAGCGAAAAGGAAATCACAACATCAACCTACGGATTTGCATCATACAGTTCTTATGGAGAGGGTGATATACGTATAAGGTTAGCAACAGATTTTGCCAAAGCAAATCATGTATACCAAAACAGCGAAGACGGTTATGGTGGTCACTGGTGGTTACGGACTCCATATGCCAGTAATTCAAACATGGCACGTGATATTGCGGATAATGGTGCTTCTGCTTATTGCCAGGTTAGTGGTAATGCAGGTGATAATGACGGTTATGTTGGTTTAGTCCCGGCTTTGACAATTACCTTACAGGAAAACTAATATGTATTGACAGAACAATTAAAATCTGTAATAATCATATTACTTTATAAAGTAGGAGTGGCACCTCATATGCCTTGTGGAAAGAAAAGAAAACGCCAGAAGATGGCAACACATAAGCGAAAGAAGATGCTTAGACGAAATCGACATAAGAGCAAGTAGTTTTTAGGTCGACCGCTTGTGTACAGATAGACCGCGATTCATTTCGCGGTCTTTTTTTTACACTTGTGAGTTTGAGTTTGTCAGTGGTATAATTATTCAATTGGCGCGACAGGGATGTTAGAAAACATTAATTCTCCAGATGACATAAAAAAACTTTCTCAAAAAGAAATAAAACAGCTTGCACAGGAAATGCGGACAGAAATTATAAATGTTGTCGGCACGAATGGCGGGCATCTTGCAAGTAATCTTGGAGTAGTGGAGCTTACAATTGCGCTTCACAGAGTTTTTTCGTCGCCACACGATGCAATTATCTGGGATGTAAGCCATCAGTGTTATCCTCATAAGCTGCTTACAGGCCGCTACAAGGATTTTTCAACCCTCCGTAAAAAAGACGGTATTTCCGGTTTTACAAACACAAAAGAAAGTCCTCACGATTATTTTATAAACGGTCATTCATCAACTTCAATTTCTTCCGCACTAGGCCTTCTAACAGCCTGGAATCTGAACAATAATGACGGAAAGGTTATTGCAGTAATAGGTGACGGTGCCCTGACCGGTGGAATGGCATTTGAAGGTTTATGTAATGCCGCCCAGCTTTCAAAAAATCTTATTGTAATCTTAAACGACAACCAGATGTCAATCGACCACAATCTGGGTGCAGTATCACGCTATTTAAGCCGCCTTACCATGTCTCACAGCTACCAGTCATTCAGATACGGCATAGACAAAGGTATAGACCGGATGGTAGAAAAAATACCGTATTTTGGCCGACGTGTAGAAAAGTTTGTATTCAGATTCAAGCGCGCACTTAAAGGTCTTATCCTTACAAATAATCTTTTTACAGATCTGGGCTTTGAATATACCGGACCTTATGACGGTCACAATGAAGAAGAGCTTGAAAAGGTATTGCGCCGTATTTCCAAGCTGCACAGACCGGTAGTAGTTCACGTGGTAACAAAAAAAGGAAAGGGTTACAGTCCTGCAGAAAATAATCCGGAGCTTTTCCACGGAATTGGTCCTTTTCAGATTAGCGATGGAAAAGTTGAAAAATACGATCAGCTGAGCTTTACGGAAGCCTTCAGCAATATGATTGTGCGCGAAGCAGAAAAAAATGAAAAGATTGCGGCAATTACAGCGGCAATGGCAAAAGGAACAGGACTTGCTTCTTTTTCACACAAGTTCCCGGATCGTTTTTTTGATGTTGGAATTGCGGAAGAGCACGCAGTTACATTTGCAGAAGGACTCGCAGCCGGCGGTATGATTCCGGTTGTATGTATTTATTCAACATTCCTCCAGCGCGCAATAGACCAGATTATCCACGATATTTCGCTGCAAAAGGTTAATGCAGTTTTTATGGTAGACAGAGCAGGTGCAGTTCCCGATGATGGAGTAACACACCAGGGTATTTTTGACATTGCATTGCTAAGGCCGGTACCAGGCTTAAAGCTTCTTTCGCCGTCTACACAGAGTGATTTAACTGCCTGTTTTGAGTATGCCCTGAAAGATACAGGTGCAGTCATCATCAGATACCCTAAGCTTTCCTGCCCGCCGGATATTCCAAAGTTCGAACAGACTGTAGAAGAGGGAATAGGAGTATTTATTTCGCAGGAAGAACTTTTATTTACCCAGAAAAAAGCTCTTCCGGTAAAAAGAAATGAAAGAATCCTCATAGTTTCTACAGGCGGATTATATACGGAAGTAAAGGCTGCTGCAGAAAAATGTGCAGAAAAAAACATCATCACAGACCTTTATATGCTGAGGTTTATAAAACCGCTTGATGAAGAATATTTTATTTCACTTGCTAAAAATTATCGTGGTGTTCTGTTTACCGAAGATGGAGTAAAAACTGGCGGTGTAAGCGAATATCTTGAAGAGCTG
>JAEEGK010024787.1_pt1 | contig 12398 bp, 10 predicted proteins | sample 8958771 | NCBI WGS metagenome assembly JAEEGK01 (sample SAMN16246547, study PRJNA631951) | gut metagenome | biome: gut microbiome; feature: rumen; material: SC-attached | host: Bos | place: Iran: Karaj | collected 2018-10 | reverse complement strand
AGATCAACCAGAGCCTTTGAAACGCGTGCCTCCCCCGGGAAAATGGCTTCTTCAAGAATGCTCCCGTTTTGGGCGATGATCGCATGCCCCGAAAACACAAGGTCCGTGCTGCTCTCATCCGTTCCGGCGGACGCATAGACGTAGCCGCAGTAGCATGCTCCGCTTTGTTGTTTCAAAAGCTCCCTGCGATATTCCTGCTTGCCAATCAGTTCATCCGACGCAGACGGATTTGCGATCAGGTTCGCCCCCGCAAGGACTGCATGCGTGCTTGGCTTGTCCGGCACCCACAAATCTTCGCAGATTTCCACTCCAAGCACCGCCCCGCCGTCGCGATCCTCCGCAAGCAGATCCACGCCAAAAGGGACCTCCTCTTCGCCGATCCTTATGCTTTCCCCGCGAATTTCCATTCCGGAAGCAAACCACCTGCATTCATAAAATTCCGAATAATTCGGAAGAAAGGACTTTGGTATCAGCGCCTTAACCTGCCCCTGCGACAGGATTGCACCGCAGTTGTACAGGGCATTTCCGAAACGAACCGGTAGTCCAACGACTGCCGTCAGCCCGCTGCCCTCCGTAGCTTTTGCAATGAGCCGGACGGCGTCCGCCGCCTTTTGCAACAGCAGGTCACTTCGAAACAGATCCGCACACGTATATCCAGTCACGCACAGCTCCGGAAAGACAATCAGTCCGCAATCCAAATTGTCCTCAATGATTCTTCGTATTTCTTCCACATTATGCTTTACGTCTCCCACTTTCAGCCTCGGAACTGCCGCTGCTGTCTTAATCAGGTGATTCTTCATAACCATCCCCGCCTCCCTCTTTTTACGAATAAAATCTAATTTCACAACTCTAATTTCACAAAAAAAGGCAAAGCAGTCTTTTAAGACTCCTTTGCCTTCAAGGACAATATATCACTATTTACGTGGCTTGTCTACTCTATGATTTTCCACTTCTCCTTTTCTAAACTCTGTTCTCATGGCAAATTGGGGTTTGCGTGTTCCTACAAGCGGTGCGTGGATGTCGCATAAGGCGCGGTGGGAGCTTGCTCACACAAGCGCATTTATGCCGACAGACACATAGCGCGACAGCGCGACATGAGCAATGCGGCACCGCCGCATGCGAATGGACAGCTCGACAACTTGGGGTTTGTAGAGGTGGCTCCCTTCGCAAAATCGGGCAAGAAGAATGCTTGAAACAGCGGAAAATCATGATATGAGTCAAAAACTGTTCTTGATTTCATTTTTGAAACGTGTATAATGAATATGCTGAGAATAAGATAAAGCATAAATGAAGGTTGAATATAAAAAGCATAAATAGCGAGGTGCATTAGAGAAATGGAAGCATATTTGATATTTCGTGATCTGGCGATCATTGTGATCTTTGCAAAGTTCTTTGGAATCGTGGCCAGAAAACTAAAGGCTCCGCAGGTGGTCGGAGAGATCATAGCGGGACTTCTCATCGGTCCCAGTATCTTGGGATTGGTGGAGCAGACGGAGTTCCTGTCCCACATGGCGGAGATCGGCGTGGTGCTTCTCATGTTCTCGGCAGGTTTGGAGACAAACCTTAAGGATTTAATGAAGACGGGACCGATTGCGTTTCTTATTGCCTGTGCGGGCGTATTTGTTCCGCTGGCGGGCGGAACCCTGTTATATTTTGGGCTTTACGGCATGGCGCCTTGGGGTTCCGAGGAATTTTACAAGGCCGTATTTGTGGGCGTGATCATGACCGCGACGAGCGTCAGCATCACGGTGCAGGCCCTAAAAGAGCTAGGCAAGCTAAAGGGTAAGGTCGGAACGACGATCCTAAGCGCCGCCATTATTGATGACGTCATTGGCATTATCGTCCTGACCTTCGTCATCGGATTCAAGAATCCGGACACGGATCCCATGGGCGTCGTGATCTCCACGCTTTTGTTCTTCCTGGCAGCCGTTGGCGTTGGATTCATTTTGTACCTGATCTTCCAGAAATTGGATCAGCGCTATCCCCACACCAGAAGAATCCCGATCCTCGGACTGGCGCTTTGCTTTGCCTTTGCCTACGGCGCGGAAAAATGGTTTGGCATTGCGGACATCACCGGTGCTTACGTTGCGGGCATTGTCCTTTGCTCCATCCAGGATTCCCAGTACATTGACGAAAAGATTGACATCAATTCCTACATGCTGTTTGGGCCCGTCTTTTTCGCCAGCATTGGCTTGAAGACCAGCATTGACAACATTGACGCGGGTATTGTTATTTTTTCAATCGGATTTGTACTAGTCGCCCTGATTGCCAAGATTATAGGCTGTGGCCTGATGGCAAAGCTTTGCCGGTTTAGCTTCAAGGATAGCCTGAAAATTGGCGTCGGCATGATGACGCGCGGCGAGGTCGCCTTGATCGTATCACAGAAGGGCTTGTCCGTAGGGCTTCTTACGCCGGTATATTTTACGGCCGTGATCCTTCTGATCATATGCTCAAGCATCTCCACGCCGATCATTCTAAAGCTTCTCTATGCGAAGGATGAGAGAGAATAACCTGGATAAAGGCCTCGGCTTTTTGCCGAGGTTTTTTATTTCAAACTTTTTTATTTCAAATGGAACCGTTTGCAGATTCTGGGAGTCTTATAGGTGAAACATGTTTCAACAGCGTGGCAAAGTGGAATGGAGCAACATATCGCGAAGCGATTTTATTAAGGAGCGATTTTATTAAGGAGGATATGGCAAATTAATCAAAATGAAAAAGGACGAATTCGAACGACTAATAATAGAATATCAGTCTCAAATGTATCGATTGGCCCTCAGCATTTTGAAAAATGAACATGATGCGGAGGACGTGGTGGGAGATGCCATTCTGACGGCTTGGGAGCGCCTTAGTACCTTGAAGGATCCGACAAAGTTTAAGTTTTGGATCTTGACGATCATAGCGAATAACGCAAAGACTTTCCTGCGGAAGAAGAAAAGGGTGGAGCTTATGGATTCCCTGGAAGACGTGGGAGAAACCGTAAACGCGTATGATGGATCGGAGTCGGAGCTTTGGAACGCCGTGATGAATCTAAAGGAAAAGCATTCCAAGATTATCGTTTTATATTATTATTTTGGCTTTTCCATAAAGGAGATCAGCAAGATACTGCATCTTACGCAGGGAACCGTAAAATCTAGGCTCTCCAGGGGAAGAGAGGCATTGAAAAACCATTTGGAATTATAGTTTCGGAAAAAGGAGAAGGATGATGAAGGATGCTTTTGATGACGTTATTTTTGAAAAAGCAAGGAAGGAAAAGCTGACGCTGCCACATTCCTATGAAGAAAAAGTAAAACAGACTCTAAATCAACTGACGGAGGAAACAGTTGAGATCTCCACGCGGATTTGTATTTTTAAGCAAAAGAGACTTGCCTTTGGCTCATTGTGCGTTTTATGCCTGTTCATCGCGGCGGCAGGAATCCTGGCGAAGCTTGGCATCATTGGACGACGTGGAACCAGTGAAGCTGAAGTGCAGTCCACGGCGGCAGTGAGGACGGAGCTGGAGCAATTCGTGGCCCCGAAGGAAGAAACGCAGACCGAAGAAATCACAAAGGAGTTTAAGGACGGAGAACGGGAGACCTTGCCGCTGGTGAGAATGGCATATGATACGTGGATCTGTCCCGTAAAGGACGTCTATTATGAAACCTTCTGCGAATCTACCGTCAAGGGGCAAAAATTATACGTTGCCTGTTTTGCCGGCACAAAGGGAGATGAGATCCTTGCCGTTTCTGACGGCGTTATCGAAGAGTGTGATTATGAGATCCCGTATGGTTATTACGTGGTCTTGGCAGCGGAAAATGGCGCGAAGGTCAGATACTGGCATTTGAGTGAATATACGGTGAGGCCGGGTGACGAAGTGAAAAGAGGCGACGTGATTGCTGCCTTGGGAAATACCGGCTTGGTGACGGGACCTGCCCTGTCCATTTCCGTCATTGTGGACGGAGAAGCCATCAAGCCTGTCATCACGGACGAAGAATACGCCGCACCGAAGGTTTTTGAATCTGAAGAATAACAAAAATGGGAGCCTTAGCTCCCATTTTTTATTCCATGTCATTTTGGATGGATTCCACTACGGTTTCCTGACTGGCATTTTCGGCATTTGTTTTTTCCTCCGCCAAAAACTTCACCCAAGTCATAATACTGTAAATTACGATCAGCATGACCACGAGAAGGATCATGTCTTTCGCGTCAAAATGGTTCCGTTCCTTCAGGTGACCGGGACCATTTTTTTTCTTTTTTTGGGATGGTGAAGTCGTTTCTTTTGTTTCCTGATTTTGTTCCATAAGACACCTTCTTCGCATTTCAATGATTTTTTTCATTATAGCTTTTTTTGTCTTGATTCTCAATATTTTTTTCAGACTTTTTGGGTTTTCATATTGAATTATTACGACGCAAAGAGTATATTAAATATGATTTTATAAATAATTTACGGTATTTTTAGGAATAAGCAGTCGCGTCAGGTACAAAGGACGGGGAATAGATAAAATTTGTGAGATAAATCCATGGAATACACGATTGAAAGTGCGACGGAGAGATTATTATCCAGTTTTCAGGCATATTATAACGTAAAACAATTGGAAGCGGGCGAAAGGCCGGAAGGCTTGCCACTTTGCGCCATCTGCGAATATTATGAAAAATCCCAAAAATACGTCCTGTCCCAGAAGGCTGAGCTTTGGTCGGAAAATTCCGAGGAATTCTTATTTCTGTTCCAAACGGACGTGCTAACGCTGGAGTTGTTCGAAAAGTGTAAGGAGCATGCGCTGGAAGAGGGCATGAAAATGGCCCACGTCGGTCCGGGGCACATGTATACCTATATTACGCCAATGTTTGTTTGTAATTCTTGCGAAGAGGACGCAAGGAAGGCATTAAAAAAGTGCCGCAAATTCAAAAGTTTTCGTTTCTCTTTCCACGGATGGATGGATCTTCATACGGCCGTGTTAGAGGTTCAAAATAATCAAATATCTTCAAATGCAGGCGGTAGAAGCGTGGAAAAAGTAATGAAAAAGGTGTTGTTCAATTCTAATAAGAAAAGGAGATGATTTTTGAATGAACACATTAGTACTGCTCATCATTTGCATCGCCGTTCTCCTTACCGGCTATATCCTCTACGGTGGATGGCTTTGCAAACAGTGGGGCGTAGGGGAGAATAAGGAAGAGACTCCCGCACATACGCTGGAAGACGGCGTAGATTACGTTCCCGCGAAAGCTCCCGTTTTGATGGGACATCATTTTTCATCCATCGCAGGCGCAGGCCCCATCACTGGACCGATCAGCGCAGCCATGTTCGGTTGGTTGCCCGTAACCCTCTGGGTTTTGGTCGGTGGCATCTTCTTTGGCGGCGTACACGACTTTGGCGCCCTTTTTGCTTCCATCCGGCATAAGGGACAGTCTATCGGAGAGATTATTTCCGTAAACATGAGCCGTCGCGCAAAGAGACTTTTCATTATTTTCTCGTACCTGACCTTGATTCTTGTAGTAGCAGCATTTGCATCCATCGTGGCAGGTACCTTTGGCGCGACCGTAAAGGATGGCGTCATTGATAAAACGGCCAGCGCGGCAAATGCATCCGTTGCAATGGTATCCTTGCTTTTTATTTTGATAGCCATTATCTTTGGTTTTGCGGTATATCGCAGAAATGCCCCCATGCTGATCTCCACGATTCTGGGCGTTGTTGCGATTGTGCTTTGCCTTGTGATTGGTATGAATTTCCATCCCATTTATTTGACCACGAACACTTGGATGATCATTGTAGGTATCTATATTGCCATTGCATCCGTAACTCCTGTTTGGATTCTGCTTCAGCCTCGTGATTACTTAAGTTCTTTCCTTCTTTATGCGATGCTGATTATTGCAGCTTTTGGAGTTATCGGAGCTCATCCGAACATTGATCCCGCATCCTTCCCTGCATTTGCAGGATTTAACGTAAATGGCAGTTATCTGTTCCCGATCCTGTTTACCACCGTTGCCTGCGGCGCTATTTCCGGATTCCATTCCCTGGTTTCTTCTGGTACCACGTCCAAGCAGTTGGATAAGGAAAAGGATGCAAAGCCCATCGCATATGGTGGCATGCTTCTCGAGTGCGTACTTGCGATTTTAACTTTGTGTGCAATCGCATATGCAAAGAAGTGGAATATTGCAAATCCTGATGCGCAGCTTACTGGCCCTACCGGTATTTTTGCCGGAGGTATTTCCAAGATGGTAGCTACTATTCCTGGACTTGCCGGAGCTGAACATGTACTTTATACCTTGCTTGTTCTTGCATACTCCGCATTCTGTCTGACCTCCTTGGATACTGCAACTCGTCTTGCAAGATTTATGTTCCAGGAGTTTTGGCTGGAGCCCGGACAGACCACTAAGGACATCAAGTCCGGCTACAAGAAGATTCTTGTAAATCCCTATTTCGCAACGATTCTGACCGTAGTTCTTGGTATTCTTCTTGGACTTACCGGTTGGAGCAAGATCTGGGGCCTCTTCGGTGCGGCTAACCAGCTTCTTGCAGGACTTGGACTCCTTGCAGTGGCTACCTGGCTTGGCAACATCGGAAAGAACAACAAGATGTTCTTAATCCCCATGGCATTCATGATGGTTGTTACCATCTGTTCCCTGATTCTGACCGTTAAGGCTCAGATCACGGCCATCTCAAAGGGTGGCGCTGACTGGGGTCCTTACGCGCAGACCGTGCTTGGCATTCTCCTCATTGTCCTTGCCGTCATCCTCGTGATCGAAGGCATCCAGACCTTGACTGGAAAGAACAAGAAGGCAGCAGCAAAATAACATTCCTGTAATTATATCCCGGCGGAATAAGCATAGGCTTATTCTGCCGGTTTTTTATTCAAAAACTAATGAAATAAATGATTATCTACAGATCGGGGTTTGCCAAGGCATTTAATCTATTTTTGGTCTGATGCAGCGAGGATTAAGTGAGAGCGTGATCCCGATGCCTCGCCAGAGAGGACAGAGTCCTCGCGGGAGGCAAGGTGGGCCAGAATCTTCCGAAGAATACCTCGCCAGAAGAGTCCGAGCCCTCATGGGAGGCAAAAGTAACAAAAGCATGACAAATGCCGTCACATGTTGCCTTTTAAGAAGCATGAAGGCGATAAAAGCAACATGTAGAGGCTTATATGGGAATTTAGTTGCTTATTTGGATTGCCCGAGATCGAAAAGGCAACATGGCAGAAGTAATGGCGGATACGTGTTGCTTTCTCCTGTTGGGCAAGATGAAAAAGCAACAAATATGGAGAGAACGGGGAAGAAATCTCTTTTTTATGGAATTAGCTTACTACAAAGGGGCTGAAGGTCTTGTTTTCCGTATTTGAAGACTTGTCCTTCGGCCCCTTTACGTGGTTAAGCCTCATCATTCTTGTGTTTGGACATGGGCAAAGAGAATACAAACTCCGTGCCAACGCCCTCCGTGCTGATGACGTTGATGTTTTCGTTATGTGAATTGATGATCTCTTTTACGATGGAAAGACCAAGGCCCGTGCCCTTCTTATCTTTACCGCGGGAGAGATCCGATTTGTAAAACCGTTCGAAGATCAGCTTTAAGTCATCCTTCGGAATGCCGATACCGTTATCCTTGACGGAGATGAAGATCTTATTCTTCTTTTCCGTGGTCTCGATCGTGATCACGCTGTCGTGATGACTGAACTTGATGGCATTGTCCAGAAGATTGTAGATTACCTGCTTGATCTTCTCCATGTCGGCGTTCACGTACATTTCCTCGCCCGTCAGGATCACCTCAATGGCAAGCTTCTTCTTAAGGCAGGAGCCTTCGAAGGATGCGGCAATGTTCCGGATCACGTTATTGATGTCAAAGTCCGTTTTCTCTAACAGCATGCCCTTCGTATTCAGGTTATTCAGCGTGAGCAGGCTGTTCGTAAGCTTTGTCAGTCGTTCCGTCTCATTTAGTACGATTCCCAGATATTTTTCATACATCTCCGGCGGGATCGTTCCGTCCAGCATGGCCTCCAGGTATCCCTTGATGGAAGTTAAGGGAGAGCGGAAGTCGTGAGACACGTTCGCCACGAATTTCTTTTGATTATCCTCCGCTCGCGCGATTTCACTGGCCATATAATTCAAGCAGGCAGCCAGATAACCAATCTCATCGTCACTGTCGATCTGAAACTCATAGTGCATGTTTCCGGATGCATATTGTTCCGTTGCATGCGTGATCTTGCGAAGTGGCACGTAAACAATCTCCGTAAAGAAGATCAATATGATCATGGACAGAAAGAACAGGATGCCGAACGTGATCATAAAGATGCCCGTCAAGCGATTACTCATCCGATCGATCTCGCTGATCGCATAGTGAATGACCACGTAACCCTTTACCTTAAAGTCGGACGTGATCGGGGCGATCACGGACAGATATTGTTTGTCAAACGTATTGAAAAAACGGTCTATCATGTAATATGAGTTTTCCGTGACCGTTGGATCAAAATGCGCGATCACGTTGATCTCTTCCACGTTGATCTCTTTTTCACTGTCCAAGATGACGCGTCCAGAAGGGTTGATGATCTGAATGGAGGCGTTCAAATACAGCGCCAGGGCATCGATCTGTTCCTTTACGGTAATCAAGTCAATCTCGCTGTTATAAAGCTCGCTGGCGTACGTACTGGCGATCAGATTGGCTTCCGAGTAAAACCGCTCGGCGGAATCCTTAACGAAATGATCCCTCACCATGCCGGGACTGAAGGTGGATACCACAATGAAGCCAAAGATGCCAAAGATGAGATAAGCCAACAAAAATTTTAAATATAGCGTTTTTTTCATGGGCTTTTAGACTTTCCTTTGCGCATGGCGCGCGGCTCATTATCTTTTTACTTCAAATTTATAGCCAACGCTGTGTACCGTAGTGATCTTCCAGTTGTCGTGATCCTTGATCTTTTCGCGAAGACGCTTGATGTGAACGTCCACGGTCCTGGAATCGCCAATGTACTCGTAACCCCAGACTTGGTCAAGAAGCTGTTCTCTGGTATACACGCGGTTCGGGGAAGCGGCGAGGCAGTAGAGAAGCTCTAACTCCTTCGGCGGCATGTCCACGTTGTGGCCCATGTACGTCACGGAATAATTCGTAAGATTGATGGTGAGATCTGGATATTCCACCTTCTTTTCCACAAATTGCTCCACGGGTTCCGGGGCAGGAGCGGGCGCAGCCGTCTTATAGCGCCGGAGCACGGCCTTTACGCGTGCCACCATCTCCTTGGAATCAAAGGGCTTTTCCACGTAATCATCCGCGCCGAGCTCTAAGCCAAGTACCTTGTCAAACACTTCGCCCTTGGCGGAGAGCATGATAATGGGAATCTCATGTTTTGCGCGAACCTCGCGGCAGACCTGGTAGCCGTCCATGCCGGGAAGCATGAGGTCTAAGAGGATCAGATTTGGAGGATCCTTTTCCACAATGGGCAGTACGGACTCCCCGTCATTGACGATGGTGGTCTCAAAGCATTCCTTCGTCAAATACAGGGAGATCAGCTCCGCAATGTTATTGTCATCGTCTACGATCAAGATTTTTTGTTTGGCAGCCATAGATTTTTCTCCTTGTTTACTTTCTGCATGCCTGAAACGGACGTATCTTACTTAAACGTTGCAATCGTCACGCCGGCATCGCCTTCGCCGAATTCGCCCAGGCGGAATTCCTTAATGGTCCGCAGCTTTTTCAGATGGGAATGTACGGCATTCCGAAGGGCTCCCGTACCTTTTCCGTGTACGATGCGAACGCTCGGAAGGTGTGCAAGATATGCATCATCCAAATATTTATCAAGTTCCGTCAAGGCCTCGTCCACGGTCTTGCCGAGAAGATTGATCTCAGGTGAAACGGACAGGGATTTCGACATTTTGATCTTGCCGATGCCAGTCGTCTGACCGCGGTTTGGCTTCGGATCATTGAAATCCTCTTCCTTGATCATGACTAAGTCAGATACGTTGGTCTGCATGCGCATGATGCCGCACTGTACGAAGAGATTTCCCTTTGCGTCCGGCAGGGTGCTGACGGTTCCCTTCAGGTTCATGGAAACGATCTTTACGGAATCACCCTTCATGAGCTTCTTGGGATCAAGGCCCTTCACGCCGTTCGTAGTCTGTGCGGGCTTTTGCCCAAGGGAGAGCTTGTCGTTCTTTTCCTTGATCTTGTCGCGAACGGCCTGACGCTTTTGCTCCAAGGTCTTCATGTCGATGCCCATGGCGCTGGCCTTATTGAAGTCGCGAATGGTCTCGTCTGCAACGTCCTTTGCATCCTGCAGGATCTCTCGCGCCTTTTCATTGGCCTCGCGCAGGATCTTGTCCTTGGCTTTGTCGATCTTTTCATTTTTCTGTTTTAACTGTTCTTCCAGGAGACGGATGTTTTCCTTCTTCTTCTCGATCTCCTGACGCTCTCTCTCCATGCGGACGCGGTTTTCTTCCAGATCCGCGATCACGTCTTCAAAGCTCGTCTCTTCCTTGCTGATCTGTTCTTTCGCGGCATTGATAATGTCATCCGGAAGGCCCAATTTGGAAGAGATCGCGAAAGCGTTACTCTTTCCGGGAATGCCGATCAGAAGCTTATAGGTCGGCTGCAGGGTTTCCACGCTGAATTCACAGCAGGCGTTCTGCACGAAATCCGTGGAGAGTGCGTAGATCTTTAGTTCGCTGTAATGCGTGGTCGCCATGGTGCGGATGCCGCGGTCATGCAGGTAATTTAAGATGGAGATCGCAAGTGCAGCGCCCTCCGTCGGATCCGTTCCGGCTCCGAGCTCATCAAACAGACACAGGGAATGCTCGTCCGCATGCTTCAATATGTGGACAATGCTGGTCATGTGAGAGGAGAAAGTGGATAAACTCTGCTCAATGCTCTGTTCGTCGCCAATGTCCGCGAAGACCTCCGTAAAGACGGAAAGCTCCGATCGGTCCAATGCCGGTATGTGAAGCCCCGCCTGGCCCATCAAGGTAAAAAGTCCCACGGTTTTTAAGGACACGGTCTTACCGCCGGTGTTCGGGCCCGTGATGATCAAGAGGTCGAAATCGCGGCCGAGATGAATGTCGATGGGAACGACCTTTTTCTTATCCAGCAAAGGATGACGACCCTTACGAATGTTAATGATGTGCTTGCGGTTGAACTGCGGCTCCGTCGCGTTTTGATCCAGTGCCAGCTTTGCCTTTGCAAAGATGAAGTCCAGCTTTGTCATGGTGCGCTGGTTCACTGCGAGTTCCTCCGTATGACCTGCGCAGAGATAACTCAGTTCTGCGAGAATGTGCTCGATCTCTTCCTTCTCCTGAAGGTCAAGCTCCTTCAGCTGATTGTTGAGGTTTACGATGGCAGCAGGCTCGATGAAAAACGTGGAACCGCTCGAGGACTGGTCGTGCACCATGCCTGTCACCTGTCCCTTGTATTCTGACTTGACGGGAATGCAGTAGCGATTGTTGCGCATGGTAATCACCGCATCCTGCAGATAGGTGCGGTAAGGGCCCGTCAACATGGAATTTAACTGATTGTGGATCTTCTCCCCCGTGACCTGGATGCTGCGGCGGATGCTCTTGAGCTTTGGACTTGCGTCATCCGCAAACTCATCCTCGCCGATGATGCAGCGATTGATCTCGTTTGCAACCTGCACCAGGGGCGTAAGTGCCGTGAAATAAGGATCCAGCAGATCCTCCGGCGCATCCTCGCGTTCCTTCTTCCCGTAGGTTTTGATGCGGTTAACGTTGTCCAACAATCCCGCGATCTTCAGTAATTCCGAGGAAGAGAGCGTGCTGCCGATCTCTAAGGACCGGATGGAAAAACCGAGGTCTTTGTTGCTTCCAAAGGAGGTGCTGCCAGACTTGAAAATCTTGGAGATGGCATCCCTCGTCTCGCCTTGCGCCGTGCGGATCTCCTCAATGTCCGTGGACGGCAAAAGCTCCCGGCAAAGTTTCCTTCCCGGTTCGGAATCGGCTTTCTGCGCCAGCAGGTCGATGATCTTATTATATTCTAAGGTTTTTAATACTTTTTCGTTCATGATGACTTAAAAAAATCCTTTCTTCTAAGACGGCAAAAATGCGCAAAATGCCATCTTTCCTCGTTATTTTAACACATTTATGAAAGAAACGCATTATTTTTTTTCTTGTGCAACCTTAGCGCATAAATTTAATGCAGATTTAAGGTTTCCATGATAAAATGAACCTAACGTGGAAAAATAGATTGAAAACTTTGAGAAATGACCATGTTTTGGAAAGGAGTAACCCATGAGATTACTTTTGGCGGAAGATGAGGAAGAATTGAGCGAAGCCTTGACGGCGGTGCTTCGGCGAAACAACTATTCCGTGGATGCGGTATATAATGGTCAGGATGCCTTAGATTATGCGGAGGGACAGGAATATGACGGCATTATCCTTGACATTATGATGCCCAAGAAAAGTGGACTGGAAGTGCTCCGAACCCTCAGGGCCCA
>JAEEGK010024785.1_pt1 | contig 12398 bp, 9 predicted proteins | sample 8958771 | NCBI WGS metagenome assembly JAEEGK01 (sample SAMN16246547, study PRJNA631951) | gut metagenome | biome: gut microbiome; feature: rumen; material: SC-attached | host: Bos | place: Iran: Karaj | collected 2018-10 | reverse complement strand
GGGCCCAATCCCCAATCCCCAATCCCCAATCCCCAATTTATGACCAAATTTAATTTTTTTTATTTTATATTTCATATATTTATAAAATTTATAATTATTTAATTTAAGAATATTAATAAAAATAATAATTTATTTAAATAAAATAAATAAAAAATAATTGAATAAAAAAAATTATTCAATAACTTTTTGATAATTAATACAATTACAATTAAAATCTTTCAAAAAATCATTATAATCATCACACCCTCTTTTTAACCCATCAATTTCAATATCCAAAGGGCACCCTTTTTTATTTAATTTATTAGCATATATCTCACCTAAATTATCAACAAGGGTATCATATATATCATATGGGGTGATATATCTTTGTTCATTTATATACATCCCACTTCTATTATAATTTGATATATCATTTTCTGGCATAAATAAAAACAAAGCACCTGTGACTCTATTTGTTTGAAACTCTTCATCTTTAAACAAATAGCTCAAACTAGGCATTTGTCTTCCATGGTCGCTAACTAAATAAATCATACTTTTTTCATTCCAATAATTTTTTAAATAAAAATTGATAAATTCAGATAATGATTCATCTATATATTTTATAACATTTCCTGTACTTTCATGTGCATCATTAAATGCTAATTTAAGAAATTTTGGTTCGTTTTGATATGCATTTAAAAATTTATAGCCATATTCAAAAATATAATCAAAACTATCTTTACCATATAAACATTTTCTTATAGATGAATAGGGACCATGAAATATTGAAAAAGGATCTTCAGGATAAACAAAATTTGGGTCGCAGAATAATGAAATTAATTCATGGTCAAAAAAATCGTTTTTTATATAATTTACGTTCCAATTATAATAAGGAAATGCTTCTCTTCCACAAAAATTTGATGCTTGAGCTGTTATAAATCCACTTTTTCTATAGAAATTTATGAAATGTTCTCCTTTTGTATTATAATTTGAACCATAAAACATTGGGAAAACATTAATGTCTGTGAAACCATCGAAATTTTGATATTTTAAAAATTGAAAAACGTTTGTTTTTTTTTGTTTTTTTGGGTTTTTGTAATAATATTTTTCTAAGATTTGTTTTGTTTTAGGAAGAGTTTCTAAAAAATGTCTTCTTGAAATTGAATCGATATAAATCATTAAAATATTATTAAATTTTATATTATTTTTATTTTCTTCATATAATATTTTTCTATCTTCAATTAATTTTTCATTACGAATTATAGAAATATTAATTGTTCCTATTTCATTTTCATCAAAATTTAATGTTACTTCAGGAATTTCATTATTATTATTATTTTTATATTCTTTTATATTTTTAATACATTTATTTTGAAAATTATAATGTAAAGAATCTGGTTTTAAAGAAAAATCAGATGTTAAAGGAAAAGAAAAATGGGAAACATTTTGATATTTATTTCCAATATATTTTAATAATATTTTTTTTTCATCTTTTCTTTTATTTTCACAATTAATATTTAAAATTTTACTAAAATCAAACATAAAATTTAATTTTTTTCCCCAACAAGTAGGAGGTCTTTTAATATAACATTTATCTTTTAATTTATCATCTATAATTTGTGAATTTCCTAATCCAAAATTCCATGATGAACAATCATTATGAGTTAATTTTTTAATTCCGATGAAAATTAAAATGTTAATTATTAATAATATAAAAAAAGTCTTTTTTCTTTTATTAAATAAACATTTAATCCAAAAAAAAAAATATTCAAATGTTAAAATAAAAAATAATGTAAATATTATTAAGCCTAATGTGTTGAATGTTCCGTGTTTCATTAAATTTGTTCCTTTATAAATTAAAAAATTTATTATGTAAAATAAAGTTATTATTAAAATCACATAAAATTTTATTAATTTATGAATTGAAAAAATGTAAATTATTGATAAATAAAAAGAAGATTTTATTAAAATAAATATTAAATTTACATAATAATTAATTCCTAATTCTTGTAAACAAATAACTTCAGATTCTAATTTACATTCGAATAAACTTTTTTTGTATTTTATGTAACTTATTAAAAATAATATTATTATTATTGTATTGTTTATGTAATATTTATAATTTAAATAAAGTTTGAAATATTTTCTTGTGTTTCTTTTTAATTTGTTAATAAAATTTTCTTTGATTAATAAATCATAATTTAAATTATAATTTTGTGTTTCGTTTATTGAGTTTGATAATTCTATTTCGTTTAATATTTTTTTTTCATGCGATTTATAATCATTTTCCATAAAAAAATAAATAAAAATATTTTTCTTAAAGTTTTTTATGAAAAAAATAAATTGATTTTTCAATTAAAAAATTTATATTTTAAATATAAAATTTAATAAATTATTTAATTTAAATTTTATTAAATTCAATAAAAAAAAATTGAAATTATAAAATGTCAAATTTTAATAATAAATTTTTTAAAAATATGTTATTAATAATATTTTTATCATTAATTTCAAATTCATTTTCATGTACTGCTCAAGGTTATAAACAAAAAGTTTTTGATTTGGTTCCTGGTGTTTATAGATTAGATTTAAATCCTTACGATGAATATTTAACATTTTATGAAAAAAAAGATTTAATAAATAAATTCAATGGAGAAAATTATTATGGTGTTTTAAGATTAAAAAATATTGTAAAATTTGAAAATAAAACATTTGAAATTCTTTTTTTTACATATTTTGTTGAATTAGAAGAAAATGAAAATGTTAAATTTTTTGTTCATGAAATTAATGAAACAAAATTTGGGCCACCTTTTGTAACAAAAGTTCACAGAAATTTATCAACAGTAAAATCAGTTGATATTAATTCAAATTTAGAAGATTTTAAAAAAATTGAAATTCAAAAAATAGTAAAATTAATGTATCAAAAAGAAAATAAAGAAATTAAAAATATTGAAATTATTGGTTTGAGTGAATATGTTTTTTATTGGAGAATTGTTGTAATTAAAGTAATATTAAATGATGGTAATATTGAAACTATGGTTACAATTGATAGATTAAAAGAAGAAATTAAAGATAATAATTCAAATGGAAAAGAAAAAAAATTTAAAAAAAGAGGTTTAAGAATTGATAAATGTTTAGAACCTTTAATTTAAATTATTTTAATGATAAATTTATATTTTTAAATTATTAATTAAAATATTATTATTATTATTAATAGAAAAAATATTATTTGAATTAAATTTTATTTTTTTGAAAAATTAATTTTCATCTTCATTATTATTTTCATTATCTGAAGATTTTAAATCTTCTAAAATATTTTCATTATTATTAATATTATTATTTTCATTATTAATTATATTATTATTTTCATTATTCATCATTGCTTTTGTCCATTTTAATTTAATTTGTTCTAATTCTTCACTATAAGAAGCTTCTAAATAATTATCTTCATTATTATTATTATTTTCGTTTAAATTATTTTCTTCATTTAAATTAAATTTTTGTTCAAAATTATTTAAAAGATTTTTTACTTTTTCATTTTGAATATTTATATTATTATTATTGTTATTGTTATTAGTAATATTTGTTTTATTATTATTATTTAAATTAATTTTTTTATTAAAAACAATTTCATCATTATCAATTTCTTTATTTTCATATTCATTATGTTCATTATTATTGTTATTAAAATTATTATTATTATTTAATTCATTATTTTCTTCTTCATCAATGCTTCTATTATTTGAAATATTATTATTTAGTAAATTATTAAAATTATTATTATTATTATCATAAATTTTATTTACATTATCAAAATTAATATTATCATCTTCTATTCCAATTTTTGCTTTAATTAAATTAATATTTTTAGTAAAAACTTCTTTGAAACTATTGATTGTGTCTAAAAAAGGTAAATTCCATAGTTCATCTTTAACATCGACTGGATAATCAATTAAACAGCACAATTCTTTATGTAAATCTAAAATAAAATTTTTTAAAGCTGAAATTTCAAATAATAATTCTCTTAAAGAATCATTATAACCTCCTTTCATCATTTCAACTAATTTTTCTGCTCCTTTTATTTTTGAAAGATTTTCTTGCAAATTATTTTTTTTAATATTGTTTATAATTTCTATTGAATTTATTATTTTTGGTTTGTTTATGTCAAATTTATTTAAATTTTCTATTAATTTTTGATTTTTTTCTTCTAAATTTCGTTTTTCAATTGAAAGTTTTGAAATTTTATTATTTAAAGTTAAAATTTGAGATTTTAATGAATTTGTGTTTTTTTCATTTGAATCTTTCATTGATTTTAATTTTTTTTCGAAATCTGATTTATTGAAATTTTTAGAACGAATTTGATCATTGAGATTTTTAATTTCTTTTTCGTATTTTGCGTTTTGATATTCGAGATTTTCACATTTTTTTGTTAAAATTTCTGATTTTTCAAGGAAAATTTTATAATCTTCAGAATTTTTTGCTTTTTTCATTAAAAGATAGTCAAAAAATTGAAAAGTTTTTTCTTGTTCTTCTTGAATTGGACTTAAAGTGATTTTTCCTAATTGAGGAAAACCAAAGTTTTTTAAACGCGTTAAATAAGAAGATAAAATTGTGTTTGGATTTGAATTATTATTAAAAATATTTGTGTTTTTTTCTATTGTTTTAATATTATTATTGTTATTATTATTATTTTTAATTTTGTTGTTGTTTAAATTATTATTCACATCATTTATAAAATTTTCCGCTTTTGTTAAAAAATCATCATCCAAATCAAAATCATTATTATTATTTTTATTATTATTTGCCATAAAAATATTTAATATTAAATAATAATATTATTACATTAATTTAATATTAATATAAAAATATCAAAAAAAAAATATTAAAAAAATGTCTTCATCAAAAGAAAAAAAATCCCATTCAAAAAAAACCGAAAAAAAAGAAGAAAATTCCTACAAAACAAAACCAAATTTATCTTCAGGTTATTGCGACACAACATTTAAAAACGCTTTAAGAAACGCAGATCCAAATTCAGCTCATGGCGAAACTTTAATGGTAAATCCAAACATTAAAAAATCAATTCGTCAAAATCGTCAACAAATTTCGCACGTTTTTTCAAACGATAATATTTTAGACGAAAAGCCAAAATTACATAGAAAAATTAATTACGTTCCGGATAATGTAATGTTCAATGATGATTATGTAGAAAAAAACCCAAAAATTAATAGAGAAAAAAAACTTCGATATTTAAAAGAAAAAGAATGGAAATCTAATGACAAAAATTTATATTCCGATGAATTAAATATTGGAAAAGAAAGACAAAAAGTTTTGGAAAGAAAAATTAATGAAAATTATAAAACAAATCCAATGCAAATTTTAACTGATGAACAAAATAAGAATATGAATAAAATTCAAAGAGAAAAAAATATTAATCATACAAGAGCTTATAATAAAATATTAGGAAGTGGAGAATTAGGAAATACTTTTGATGGAATGAAAATTTATGGTAATGATAATGATGGTGTTGGAGGAAAAATAACAAAAAATAATTTTAATATTAATGATGAAGCTAAAAATATTAATAAAAATGATTTGCCTAATTTTGGAAGAAAAAGATTTAATGTTGCTAGCTATGGTTCTGGTGTTTTTGGTTATATGTGAAAAAAAACATATTATTTATTTATTTAATAGTTATTTATTTATTTTATTTTTTTTTTTTAATTAAAATTTTTTTTATGTTTAATAATATTTTTTTTTTAAAAAAATGTTTAAATTTTTTAATGTTTTTGTTTTTTGTTTTGTTTATTGTTTTAATTATAATTATTATGATTTAAATTGCGATTCAAATTCTATTTTAAATTCTTTAGAAATTTCTACGAATTTAAATGAAAATGAATTTATTTCGATATTAAATAAATGTAAAATTAATAAGAATTTTTTATATTCAAATTCAAAAGAATTTTATGGAAAATATTTATTAAATGTTTATGATGAAAAAAACAATTTTCGTAATATAAAATTTTATTTTAATCCAATTAATAAAAATTTCATTAAAGAAAAAATAAATATCAATTTAGAATTAATAAATAATATTAATAATGATTCAATAACAAAAAAAAATTTTGTTTTATATTCAAATGAAAATTTCGAAACTTTTATTGAATATAATAATAATAATAAAAAAAATTTAAATTGGTACAAAATAATTTTAAAAATAATAATTAATAATAATAAAGAAAATCCAATTTTAATTCAATTTTATAAAATAAATAATAAAAAATATAAAAATAATAAAGATTTTTCTTTTTTAATTTTAAATATTTTAATTTTTTTCACAATTTATTTAAATTTTAATTATAATTTTCGAAGCACAATTGAAATTATAATTTTACGAAATTATCATGAAATTCGAAATCCAGAAAATTTATTCATAATGTCAATTGTTTTAATAATTATTTTAATTTCTTTTTATACAATAGATTTTTTAAATATTTTTATTTATTTCGTTTTAATTTTTATTATTCCTTTGAGTATTTCAATGATTTTTGAAGGAATTTCAAAAAATTTTAAAGAATATGTAAAATTAGGATTTAATAATAAATTTTATGAAATTCCAATTTTTGAAAAAAAAATTTCTTATAACACAATTTTATCTTTTTTAATCGGAATTATTTTTTTATTTTTATGGATTTTAACAAAAAATTGGTTTATTTGTGATTTAATCGCAATTGGAATTTCTTTAGTTTCAATAAGAATTTTTCGTTTTACGAATTCGAAATTTTTAATTACAATTTTTATATTAACAATAATTTATAATATAATTTGGTTAAATAAATATTCAAAAATAATAAACAATGAAATTAGATTTTTTAATAAAAATAATATAAATTTTCCAATTAGAATTATTTTTCCTGAAACTTCTTCAAATCCTTTTAAATCTTTCATTAGTTTTCCTATAAGCGACATTGTTTTTCCTGGATTTTTTTTATGTTATTGTAAAAAATTTGATACTAAAAAGAAAATGAATTTGTATTTAAAATTTGGTTTAATTGGTTTGGGAATTGGATTAATTTTTAATGTTATTATTTTTTATGGCTATGGAATTTTAACTTCGAGTTTTTTATTCACTGGACCTTTTATTTTAATATTAGTTTTGTATTTCACTTTTGTTCATGAAGATTTTGATGAGTTTTTAAATGGGTTTAAAAGTACGGAAGTTGGGAAAAATTTAGAGGAAAAAATGTTTGAAAATGTTAATGATAATAATAATAAAAATAAAAGAAAAGAAACTATTCAAAGCGAAGAAAGTGAATATGTTTTAAAAGAAGAAGAATATTTTCCCAATAAAATTAATAATGTTTATTCTAGTAATAATAATAATTATGAAGATGAATATAATTTAATTAGAAATAATAATAATAATAATAATAATAATGAAGGAAAAAGTTATGAAATGACAAATTTTGATAAAAAGTAAAATAATTTTTCTTTTAATTATTTATAATATTTTAACATATAAAAATTTTATTTAATTTTTTGTAATATAATTATTTAATAATTTTTATTCAAATAAAATATTAATTTTTATTATATTAATATGAAAAATTATAATTAAATTAAAATAATAAAATTATACAATAAAAATTAAAATTAATTTTAATAATAAAATATTAAAATCTATAAAATTAATAATTAATTAACATAATAATAAAAAAATAAATAAATAAAATAAATAAAAAATAATTTATTATTTTATTATGTTAAATCTTGAATTTTTATAAATAAATAATATTTAATTATATAAATAATTTTATATTAAAAATGGTTTCTAAAGAACCTCAAGCAAACCTTGATAAAATAATAGAAAAACTTTTGGCAGTAAAAAAGTAAAAATAAATATTTAATTATTAATTATAATAAATAGCAAAAAAAATAAGGAAGTAAATCTAAATGATTATGAAATTAAATATTTAATAACTGCTTCTAAAGAAATATTTTTAAAACAACCTACTTTTCTTGAATTAGAAAGTCCAATCACAGTTTGTGGTGACACTCATGGTCAATATCCTGATCTTTTGAAATTATTTGAAGCAGGTGGATTTCCTCCTGAGACAAATTACTTATTTTTAGGCGATTACGTCGATAGAGGAGCTCAAAGTTTAGAAACGATATGTTTGTTATTAGCATATAAGATTAAATACGAAGAGAATTTTTTTTTATTACGAGGTAATCATGAATGTGCATCGATAAATAGAATATATGGTTTTTACGATGAATGTAAAAAGAGATATAATTTAAAAATATGGAAACATTTCATAGATGTTTTTAATTGTTTACCTATTTCTGCAAGTATCGATGATAAAATATTATTAATGCATGGTGGGTTATCTCCTGAATTAAAATCAGTAGAGCAATTAAAAAGTATAATGCGTCCTACAGACGTTCCTGAAGAAGGATTATTATGTGATATATTATGGAGTGATCCAGATGCTACATGTGATGGATGGGGTCAAAATGATAGAGGTGTTTCTGTTGTTTTTAGTCAAAGTGTGTTAAAAAAGTTTTTGGAAAAAAATGATTTAGATTTGATTTGTAGGGCACATCAAGTTGTTGAAGAAGGATATGAATTTTTTGGGGATAGAGAGTTAGTTACTGTATTCAGTGCACCTAATTATTGTGGAGAGTTTGATAATGCTGGAGCTATGATGGTTATTGATGAAAATTTAATGTGTAGCTTTAAGGTAATTAAATCGAAAAATGATGATGAATAAATTAAATTAAAATAATAATATAATAATAATAATAATTGATGTTCTTTTATTATTTTATAAAAAAATATATTTTAATTATAATAATATATTAATGGTAATTTCATTATTATTTTTTTTAAATTAAATATCCTTATTATAAAAATATATTATTATTATTATTAAATAAATAATTTAAGTTTTGTTATTTATTTTTATTTATGTTTATTGACGATAAAATAATTTTATTTATTAAAATAAATAATTTAAAATTATTATTATTTTTATTTTAATTTATTTTAAATAAAATAAATAAATAAATAAAATAATTTAAATAATATCATCAAATATTTATAATTTTAATTCATAAAAACCAAAATGCAAAAAACCAAAAATTCAAAACGTAATTCCAAACAAACCGACCCAAACACAAACATAAACTACGACGAAGTAAAACGTAAATTGAACGCCGGAAATCTTTTAGTAGCAGAACCATTAAAAAAACAAGGAACAGGTCCATCAAAATCTCAAATAGCCCGTTTAAAAAAATTTTACAACACAACTCGTTGGTTACCAAATAGCGCATTTACAACATACTTTGGAAAACCAGCATTTGAAAACTATGGTTATGGTAATATTAATCCCGTATATGGTGGTTTATTTTATGGAAATTATATGTTATCTCATAACATGAATCCCATCGACGGAGCAAATCACCCTCCAGAAAAACAGGTCTATTCAAGTGCTATGATGAAATCACTTCAAAGAAAGGGTATACGTAGACCCAGTCCTCCTAGAAATGTTCCTGAGGAAATTAGGAACACCCCCGAAGAATTACAGGAGATAAAAACTAGATGTCAAATATTTCAATTACCTAATAATTTTCCAAGTAGAGATATCATACCTCCTAATTTATTGAAAGCAAGGTATTTCCGAAGTGGAAAAAACACACCTGAAAATAGTGATGAAGAAAATGAGGATGAGTATGAAGAATGGAATGTTGAAAATGTTTTGAGTGGGAAAAAGAATAGAAAGAGAAAAGTTAATAAAAGAGAAAAATTTGATCCTTATAAACAAGGTAAAATTCAATTGAAAAAGAAAAAAATGAAAGAAGGTTTGGATAATAAAATAGATGACAATTTATATACAAGAACTATGGAAAAGAAAAGAAAGAAAAAAGAAGAAGGAATTGAAAGTGAAAGTTATGAAGAAGAAGAAAGTTTGAATACGAAAGATAGAGAATATTTAAAAGAAAAAGAATTTTATGAAAAAATGTTGGGCGAAGATGGTTTAAAAAATTTGGAAGATTTGAGTAAAATGAATTTACAAACTAAAGAAATGGAAGAATTAAATAATAATATTAATAAAGAAGAAGAAGAAAAAAATTTCGATGGTAATAATATTAATAATGAAAATGAAAATAAAAATATTGAAGATGTTAATGTTCAAAAACATAATGAAAATAATTGTATTAATCAATTTTGTCCAATTTGTAATCCTGATGCAAATAATTTAACTTTTAAATCAACAGATAAAAAAATTATTACGAATCCTTTAAAAAAAAAAGAAAATCCTGCTTTATTACCACCAAATTATGATCTTCATTGTTTTTGTAATAAAAATGGAGACAATCATGGTTATGTTTGTTGTTTACATCATAATTTAAAACCTTTCAATGTTGAAGAAAAAGATCCTAGATTTTATAGTGGAATGCCTCCTTGTACAATGAATAATGTTGTTCCTGCTGGAAAACCTACTTTTAATAATCCTCCTTTGAATTTATTTGGGTAGAAAATTAATTTTTTTTTTTATTTAATTTTTAATAAATATTAAAAATAATAATTATAATATTTATTTTTTTTTATTATTGTATGAATGAAAGTTTTATTTTATATTTAATAAAAAAGTTTGGGCCCAATCCCCAATCCCCAATCCCCAATCCCCAATCCCCATTAAAATATTACAATAATTTTAAATAAATATTTCTAAAATTTAATTTTTATTTAAATTTAAAAAAAATAATTTCTAAACGAACAAAAAATCACATTATTAAAGAATTTAAATTTATTTTTATTTAAAAAATAACCAAAAAAAAATCCACATTGTAAAAAAATCTAAAAAATGATTGGTCAAATTTAAGAAAATAGGATAATTAAATAAATTATGGATATAAAGCTGGAAAAGAAAAAATAATTTAAAAAACAAAGAAAAAAATGCCAGGAAAAGGAAAAGGTGGAAGAGGTAAGACAGGAGCAAAAGCTCAAAGTAGATCATCACGTGCAGGTCTTCAATTTCCAGTAGGAAGAATAGCTCGTTACTTAAAGCAAGGTAAATATGCAGAAAGAGTAGGAGCAGGAGCTCCAGTATATCTCGCAGCAGTATTAGAATATTTAGCTGCTGAAGTTTTAGAATTAGCCGGTAATGCTGCTAAAGATAATAAGAAAACTAGAATCATTCCAAGACATATTCAATTAGCTGTTAGAAATGATGAAGAATTAAATAAATTAATGATTAATACTACAATTGCTTCTGGAGGAGTTTTACCTAATATTGAACCTAGTTTATTACCTACTAAAGGAAAGGATGAAAAAGAAGATAATTAAATAATATTAATTTTTTATTATTTTTTTTTTGAAAAAATTTTTTCAAATTTTTTTATGAAATTTTTTAAATTAAATATTCTACTTTTTATTTGTTATTAAATTAAAATATAAATATTATAAATAAGATGAATGATTTTTCTGAAAATGAAAATACAAATGTTAAATTTAATATTTTAAAATTAAATAAGAATTATAATCCAAGAAGTTCGAATAAATCAAAAAATTCAATAGAAAACATTAGTCTTGCAAGAACAACTGATAAAGCAAGAACTTCTTTACCAACAATAACAGATTTAAAATTTTCTAAGGAAAATTTATATGGTAGAATTGATAATTATGGAAATGAAATAAAAAAAGGAAGTAAAGAACATAAAGTTTGTTTTATTGATGAAATTTCTAATAAGAAAATTGCTGAAGTTATTATTATTGATAATGTAAATAATTCTCAAAAAAAAGAAAATATAAAAACTAAATGTGAATGTCAAACTTGTTTAATTTTTTAAAATGACATTACAAATTATTTGAATAATAGAAACAAATTTTAATTAAATATTAAATATTATGTATATAATTCAATTTGTAGAAAAATTGTTCTTGGAATGTATTTATTTTTGATTATAAAATAAATTAGTTTTTAAGGTTTAATTCTTGAAATTTAATTGAATAAAACTTTTTAAAAAATAATTCTTATTTTTAGTATTAATTAATATAAAATAGTATTACATAGAAAAAAAAATAACAATAATCTTTGTTTTAATTTATTATAACAATTATTATAATTGAGATTTTGAATCAATAATTTTAAATGATTGAAAAAAGAAGAAAATAAATGAAGGATTTTTTAATATAGAAAACTCAAAGAATTTAACTTAATTATTAAAATAAAAAAATATTAAAAAAGTTCAAAACTTCCATATTAATATTTTAAATTACAATTATTTATTCTTTTTTTTTCCCTTCAGGAAATTCAACAACCAAAGGTCTATTAGTTAAAGCTTTATAGCAAGCAGTAATAGAAGGTATTTTATATTCAATACTATCTTTATCAGTAGGATCAACTAGAACTTTAAAT
>JAEEGK010024782.1_pt1 | contig 12399 bp, 9 predicted proteins | sample 8958771 | NCBI WGS metagenome assembly JAEEGK01 (sample SAMN16246547, study PRJNA631951) | gut metagenome | biome: gut microbiome; feature: rumen; material: SC-attached | host: Bos | place: Iran: Karaj | collected 2018-10 | reverse complement strand
TGGAACGCGTGCCGATAGAAATCAAGCCCAACAACATCAACCGTTTTTACCTGCGCACCAAAAAAGAAAAGATGGGCCACGAGCTCCATCTCGACAACGCAGATCACGGTGCAGCCGAAGTTTTAGATGAAGGAAAGTAAGATGAAAGAATTCAAAAATTCTCTCAATGGTTCTAAAATGAAGGTGGCGATTGCCGTTGCCCGCTTCAACGAAGTGGTGACCGACCGCCTCCTCGAAGGTGCAGTCCGCGAACTTGAAACGCTCGGGGTGGCAAGCGACGACATCGCCGTGGCGCATGTGCCAGGTGCGTTTGAACTGCCTGGGCTTTGCCGTAGGTTTGTGAATTCCGGCAAGTACGATGCCGTGATTGCCCTCGGTGCCGTTATCCGTGGCGAAACAGGCCATTACGACGTGGTGGTGAATTCTTCGACGGGTGGCATTGCCGCTCTTGCCGCCGAAGGCAAGATTCCGGTGATTCTCGGAATCTTAACGACGGACACGGTCGATCAGGCGATGAACCGCGCAGGTCTCAAGGCTGGTAACCTCGGTTGCAACTGGGCGAGGACCGCCGTTGAAATGGTTAATCTTTACAAGCAGATTGGGAAATAATTATGGCTCAAGTAAGTTTTAGGCCTGCTCGCGTTTTCGCCATGCAGTTGCTTTATGCAATGGAAATCGCTGGCTCTACGGCGGGCGAGGCGCTTCCGGGCGTGTTGGAAGCCCAGCCGCTCCAGGACGAAATGAAAAAATACGGCATGAAGCTTGTCGATTTGGTGCAGGCCCACAAGGCTGAACTCGATTCCGAAATCGAAGCTTGCTCTGCGCACTGGGGTATTGAACGCATGGCGATGCTCGACAGGATTGTCCTTCGCATCGCGATGGTCGAACTTTTGTATGTTCCCGATGTGCCGATGAAGGTCGTCATTTCCGAGGCCGTTCAGATTGCGGCTAAGTTCAGCACGGATTCGTCGAGTTCTTTCGTGAACGGCATGCTGGCCGGGGTCGTACAGAAACGTGGAATATTTGAAAACTCTACTAAGAAGGATGCTTAAGCACTATGAAAATCAACGAAAAATGGTATAAGCACATTTTTGCAGGAATCGCGGGCTTTATAGCCTTGATTGTCTATATGCTGACGATGGCTCCGACGGTCTCTTTCTGGGATTGCGGTGAGTTCGTCGCTTGCGCCAATACGCTTGGCATTCCGCATCCTCCTGGAACGCCGTTCTTTGTGTTCTTTGCCCGTGCGGTGATTCTCCTTTTGCCGTTCGTGGGTGAAATCGCAAAGCGCGTGAACTACATCTCCGTGGTGAGTTCTGCAGCGACGGTCTATGTGACGGCGTTGTTTGCATGGGAACTTTTGGCGACCGTCCTCAAGACGGACAACTTGGCTCAATGGATTTCGGACAAGATGCGCACGTTCGTGCTTGGCACAGCCGCTCTCGTGGCGGGTTTCCTCCTCACGTTCTCCGACACGTTCTGGTTCAACGCGGTCGAAGCCGAAGTCTATGGCATTGCCATGCTTATCTTGGTGCTTGTCTCCTACCTTGGCCTCGTTTGGTACAACAAGCGTGACGAGGAAGGGAGCGACAAGATTCTCATTTTCATTTGCTATATCGCGTTCCTTGGCGTGGGCGCCCACCTCTACACGATGCTTACGGTTCCTGCCGTGTTCGTGTTGCTCCTTGTGGCTCAGCCGAGAAAGATTGTCGAACGCATTCCTATCTGGATTACGGGTACGCTCCTTTGCTCCGTGATTTACATGGTGTCCGCATTTATCGAGATTTCGCTTCTCTGCCTTATCGCGCTTTCGATTGTCGTCTTTGTGCCTGCCATCAGGACTGCGTTCCCGGCAAGATTGAACAATGCTTTCAAGCTTTCGCTTGCTTTTGCGTTCTTCGCTTTGGTTGGTTATAGCACGCACCTTTACATTCCGATCCGTTCGGAACTCAACCCGACGATTGACGAAAACGATCCGGAACTCAACATCCGCGACGAACAGGGCAACCTCCAGTTAGGTAACCTTTTCGATGGCAAGAACTGGAATGCATTCAATGCGTTCATCGAGCGTAAGCAGTACGGCTCCGAAAGCATGATTTCCCGTGCCTTCTACCGCCGTTCGCAGCTTGCCCATCAGGTTCTTTCGTTCCCGAGCATGAGCTATGGCGGCTACCAGATGGCGCAGTACCTGCCGTACAAGGTGGGCGGCGTAAATTATGCGAACGGTGTCTATACGTTCGACGCTTCAGAGAACGAACCGGTCGAACGTCTGGGCTTCAAGTTCCCGACGCAGATGACGTTCATGGGCGACAACATCCCGATGCAGCTCTTCTTCTTCTTGCTCTTCAACGGCCTTATTATTGCTACTTGCGTTTATGTTTATAAGCGCAACAAGCAGGTGGGAATCTTCGTTTCGACGCTTTACGCACTTTGTTCCTTGGGTCTCCTGTTCTATATCAACTTTGCCGACGGAAGCCGTATGGAACAGCGCGACCGTGATTACTGGGTGAACGTGATGACTCGCAACGTGGCGGACTTGAATAGCGCCGGTGCAGGGATTACGTCTCTTCCGGATCCGAACGAACTCATCGATCTCCGCCAGACGATTGATTTCTCGAAACTCGCCATTGAACGTCTTCGCATGAACAACGCTCCGGCATCGAGAATTGCCGAGTTCGAAAAGAAAATTTCGGCAGCCGAAAATACTATGGCATGGAAGAATTGGCAGAAGATTGAAGAAAACTTTGCCCGTTTCGGCCAGAGAGCTCCGTTCCCGGAAGCGGTCCACATGGAAGTTCGTGAACGTGACTACTTCTATACGCCAGCATTTATCTTCATGAGCATGATTTACGGTATCGGTGCGGGTATTCTCGTATTGCTTGCTGCGACGACGGCATCGACAATGGCTTTTGCATCTCCGATTGCGGCGGCCCTCGTGCTTGTATCTTTCCTTGTCCCCTGCATATCCAACTACAAGGAACATGACCGTTCCGGCCTTTGGGTACCGTGGGATTACGCTTACAACCTCCTCAACAGCTGCCGTCCGAACGCCATTCTCTTTACGAACGGCGATAACGACACTTTCCCGCTTTGGTTTGCGCAGGAAGTTGCCGGAGTCCGCAAGGACGTGCGCGTGGTGAACCTTTCCCTGGGCAACACGGACTGGTACATCAAGCAGATGCTCGTGAACGAACCAATCCTTAAGCTTTCTTACAACAAGGAAACCATCGATAACGACATGGTCCTTGATAATAGCAGTGCCAACAACCCGAACCACCAGGTTGCAACTTGGGTTCGTCGTGCCGAAACGCTCAAGCCGAAACTCAAGGAACGCATTGACCAGATGGAGGCCGCAGGCAATCTCTCTGAAGCGGATTCCGCAAAGCTTCTCCAGTTCAAGGTGAACTACCAGGTTTGGGATGCATTCTTGGATTGGGCCAAGAGAAACCGTGGCGGCATGATGCTTACACAGCACAAACTTGTCATTGATCTCGCATTGCAGAACATGGACAAGCCGATTGAAATTTCTACGACGGTCGGTATGTCCAACTTCATGGGTCTCGAAAAGTACATGGTCCAGGAAGGCATGGTCTACAATTTGGTGAAAGGCGACCTCACGCCGCGCCAGAACTCTTTCGATGCGAAGATGACCGCAGCCCTCATCGATAGCGTGTATAAGTTCCGCGGTCTCGGTGACGGTTCTGCTTACATCAACTCCGAAACGGAACGCTTGCTCAGCAGCTACATTTCGCTCTATTTGCAGATTTCGTTTGACGCACGCGAAAAGATTAACGCCCTCGTCTCGAAAAAGCCTTTCACCAAGGCGGATAAGGATGAAGTCGAACGCATTGCAAACGATGCTGCCAAGTATCTTGAACTCGGTATTTACCAGTTCCCGAAGGAATGGCGCAATTACTGGGCCGCTTCCTTCGTTTATGCTTCTGCTGGCATGAAGGAAAAGGCGCTCGATGTCGTGAACCGCGGTCTTTCCAATATTGCTGCTTACGACGCTCCGGGGCGTAGCCGTCTTGCCATGAGTCTCCAGCAAATCGAGTCTATTACGGACGGACTGAAAGTCGATGAAGGACCGGCCCCGAGTACGTCGACGGAACCGGCTCCAGCGGCTAATTAATTTCGAGGTTTTGCAATGGATTTGAGCTTGGTGATCCCTGTTAAGGAAGAAAGTGAAAATCTTCCCGAGTTGATGAAGGAAATTTGGGCGGCCATCGAACCGACGGGCATGGAGTTCGAGGTTATCGTGATTGATGACGGTAGCCGCGACAATACCTGGGAGGTCGTTGAAGGCTTGGCGAAGGAATACAATGCTAAGCCGGGTTCTTCGGTGAATGCTTTCCGTTTCCAGTTCAACTGCGGCAAGGCTGCCGCACTTGCTCTTGGCTTTTCCAAGGCTCGCGGCAAGTACGTCGCTACGTTGGACGGCGATTTGCAGGATGACCCGCTCGAAATCCCGAAGATGATCAAGATTCTCGAAAGCGGTTATGACCTCGTGTCCGGTTGGAAAATTCGCCGTCTGGATCCGTGGCACAAGACGCTTCCGTCCAAGCTTTTCAACTTGACGGTCTCGATTGTGTGCGGCAAGCGTTTGCACGATTTCAACTGCGGCATCAAGGCGTACCGCAGCTGCGTCGTGCGTTTTATCCAACTTTACGGCGATTACCACCGCTTTATCCCGGTGATGGCCAAGTGGCAGGGATTCCGCATTACCGAAATGCCGGTTGCGCACCGTGCCCGCGTTCATGGCGTCTCGAAATACGGCGTTTCCCGCCTCGTCAGCGGATTCCTCGACTTGGTATCGTTGATGTTCATGCGCAGTTTCTCGTCGAAGCCGCTTCATTTCTTTGGTCTGATCGGGCTCTTGTTCATGCTTTTCGGCCTTGGCACTTGCGGTTATTTTGGCTATGAATGGTTCCAGACGGGGGCGATGCATGTGCGTCCGCTGCTTTTGGCGGGTGCATTCTCGCTTGTCATGAGCGTTCAGTTTTTCTCGCTTGGGCTTTTGGGCGAGATGATGAATGGCAATAAAAAACGCTCATATCCTGTTTCCGAGACGATTGGTGAATTGTAATTTTGTATAGATTTGTGTTATAGTGAGGTATTTAATGGAGTTCCCTAAGAGTTTGGTTATAATTCCTACTTACAATGAGAAGGAGAACATTCTCCTCATCATGTCGGCGATTTTGGAACAGAATGAATGTCTTGAAATTTTGGTGGTGGATGACGGTTCGCCGGATGGAACGGGTGACCTTGTTCAGGCCGAAGCCGACAAAAATCCGAGAATCCATCTCATTCGTCGTAAAGGCAAGATGGGACTTGGCTCCGCTTACGTGACGGGCTTCAAGTGGGCGCTCGAACGCGATTATGAACGCGTGTTCGAAATGGATGCCGACTTTAGCCATAGCCCTGCGGACTTGAACCGTTTCTTGGAGACCGCCGAAGATGCCGATCTCGTGCTTGGCAGCCGTTACCAGAATCGCCGAATCAGCGTGGTGAACTGGGACTTGCGTCGCCTTATCTTAAGTTATGGCGCAAATGTTTATACCCGCATTGTGACGGGCCTTCCGATCAGCGATGCGACAGGCGGTTTCAAGTGTTTCCGCCGCGAAGCGTTGCAGGCTTTGAACCTCGACAAGATGAAGAGCGATGGTTACTGTTTCCAGATTGAGACGACCTTCAAAATCTGGAAGAAAGGCCTCCGCGTGAAGGAAATCCCCATTATCTTTACGGACCGCACCCGAGGCACCTCCAAGATGAGCGGTGGCATCATCTCTGAAGCGTTCTTCCTCGTGCTGAAACTACGATTGGGACTCGCTTAGGTATGGGGGCGTAAGCCCCGTGCCCACACCCCAAAGCATCCCGTAAGGGATGCGTGCTCACAACCTCAAAACCCGCTATGCTTTCCTGTTCCGTCATTATCATTGCTTATAACTCTTGCGATTTCATTCCTGCGTGCTTGAAGTCCGTTCGTGACGCATGTGAAGGGATAGATTCGCAGATTATTGTTCTGGACAACGGTTCCAATGAGCCGATTATTCCCGAAATCAAGAACTTCTTCCCCGAAGTGGAATGGATAGATTCCAAGGAAAACCTGGGCTTTGGAAAGGGCTGTAACTTAGCGGAAAAGCATGCGACGAAGCCTTACTTGTTCTTCATCAATCCCGATACGATTATTTCGAAGAACGCTTTCCGCGAAATGCTCAATTTCATGGAAGAACACCCGGATGCGGGCACGGTCGGTTGCAGAATCCTGAACGAGGACGGATCGCTCCAGTGGGCGTGCCGTCGTTCATTCCCGACGATTGTCTCTGCCGTGTCGAAGACGATTGGACTTGCCGCGCTTTTCCCGAAAAGCAAAACGCTCGCAAGCTACAACATGACCTATGCCGATCCTGACGAGATGACCGAGGTCGATGCCATCAGTGGTTCGTTCTTCTGCATACGCCGCGATGTGTATGAAAAACTGAACGGCTTTGACGAAGACTTCTTCATGTACGGTGAAGACTTGGACCTCTGCTTCCGTACAAAGCAGATGGGGCTCAAGAATTATTACACGCCGGTGACGAATATTCTGCATTTTAAGGGCCAAAGTTGCCGTACGCGCCGCTGGGGTTCGTATGTCGATTTCTACAAGGCGATGCTTATCTTTGTGAAAAAACACAAGGACCTTTATTTTGTCCCGAACTTCCTCGTCTCATTCGGTATTTTGTTTGCTGCGTTCGTGGGCATGTTCTCGCGTCTTATCCCGAAGTTCTGGAAGATGTTCCTGGATATGGGCGTCGTTGCGATTTGGACGATGTTTTTCTTTAGCTATGAAACTTTTATGGATACGCCATGCATCGATTGTTCGGAAAGTCTCCTCTTTGTTAAGAACAACTTTGTAGAAGATTGGTGGCTTGCGGTTTTAGTGGTGGTCCTGAATCTCGTGTTCTTGATGTTCCGCGGGGAATATACGGTATCGAGCCTTAAGGGCGATAGGTTCTTGCGCTATTTAATACCGCTAAATTTGTTTACAGTCGGAGGATATTCGGCGTTTCGTTTCTTTACGCAGACTCCCATTGTGGATGATGGGATCAGCGTCTTTCCTTATGATTCCCACTGGATTGCCCTTTCGGTCTGCTCCAGCCTCTTTATCCCGTTGGCCTTGCTGGCCTGGCGCCGTGTTGCGTTCTGGATAAATTATTTCTACCGCATCTTTGCGAAAAAACGCCACCGTTCTATTCTGCTTGGTGGTCGGGAAGATTCCCTCAACAACTGGTTCGACAGCTACAACGTCATCCCCGGAATTGAAATTCTCGGCTGCGTGAGCGGGGAACCCGAAAAGCTCTCTGAAGAGAACCGCAAGCACCTGCTCGGGCCCCTTTCTCAGATGGAAAACATCTGCAACCGCACGGGCTGCAGGGAACTCCTGGTTGTCTCGAATTTTTCGGGTTATCGCGAAAATTTCGACATCAACTGGCTCGATAAGCTCGGAATGTGTGTGTTCTTGCTCATAGGAAACGGCAAAAATGGCAATTTTGCCCTCGTAAACCTCAAATATCTTCGTTAAATCGCCCTTTTTTGTAAAAATGATGTTATTTTTTTTTATGAAATAACTCATTTAAAAGGTTTTATGCTCGATTCTAAATTGTTAAGTATTCTTTGCTGTCCGGAAACTCGTCAACCTCTTACGGAGGCTCTCGAGGATTGCATCGCTCTCTTGAACAATGCTATTAATGCTGGCACCCTCAAGAATGTAGCTGGCGAAGTTATTACTGAACCCCTGACCGAAGCGCTTGTGACTCCCGATGGTTCCCGAGTCTATCCGGTTCGTGAGGGCATACCTGTACTTTTGGCGGATGAAGCTGTTCTTCTTCCATTGGAGAAATGATGGCTGTAACGTTGGATTCCCTGAAAAAGGCTGTAAAAAAGAACAAGGGCCGTTCCCAGGCGCTTGCGTGGCTTGCCGATATGGAACGAGCCTCGGGCGACTATGACGCCGCCTTGAAAACTGTCGATGAGGCTTTGGCTGCATCGCCGAACGATGTTCCTGCGCTGTTGGTTCGCGCAAAGATTCTGTCGGGAAAACAGGATTTCGCTGGTAGCGTTTCTGAATACAAGAAGGTGCTTGCCAAGGACCCGTTCTGCCTTTCTGCGCATAAGCGTATGGGCGAATCCTATGATAAGCTGGGCAAGACCGATGAGCGTAACGCTTGTTTCCGCCGTGTTCACGATATGGACCCGCTCGATTCGTTCTGGAAAGAGGAATACGACGTCCTTCCTGAAGAGTCTGCGGACACCATGGTCGCACCTCCGATGGACGATAGTTCCTTCACGATGGACATGGATTCCGAAGCGGATGGCGCTGATGTCAATGGCGAAGAAGATGTGTTCGCCAATCTTGCGGCCTCTCTTCCGAATACGGACGAAGAAGACAGTTCTTCGATGGAAAACCTGCTGAGTTCCTTGAATGCCGCTTCGGGCGATATTTCTGCGGAACCGAGTTCTCCGGATCCGTCTTTTGACAACGTTTTAAGCACGTCCGAAGTGTCTTCTGCTATTACAGGTATCTTGGGCGGCGATGACGATCTTGATGCTTCTGAATTCCTGGATGCAAAGGGGCCTGAAGTTTCGGTGTCCCCGTTTTCGCAACTGAACATTTCGGACGCCGTGCCTGAAGCGGAAAAGCCTTCGGATACTGAAGAAAACGACGCCCCTCAGTCCGATTCCACCCAACCTAGCGAAAATGAGTTTAGTTTGGACGAACCGGCTGAAACAGGAATCGGCGAGACTGATGTCGATGATGCATTTGCTTCGCTTTTAGGCGATGATGACTTGCCCTCTGAAACTCCGGCCGAAGCGGAAAAGCCGCTCGAAGTCGCAGAACCGGCGAAACCGGTAGAGGAAAAGCCGACGAATGTCGATGACGCGTTCTCCTCGATTTTTGGCGATGACGAACTTCCGGAAGAAAAAACGGTCGAACCGCTTGCTGAAGAACAGGCTCTGTCTGCGGATGAATCCCCGGCCGAGGAATCCCTGGGAGGCATGTTTGAAAAGTCAGCCGATGCGGACTTTAGTTTGAACGAAACTCCTGCTGAAGCGGAAAAGCCGCTCGAAGTCGCAGAACCGGCGAAGCCGGAAGAGGAAAAGCCGACGAATGTCGATGATGCATTCGCCTCGATTTTTGGCGATGACGAACTCCCGGAAGAAAAACCGGTTGATGTTACGACTGGCCCGGCCGCTGATGTCGCAAAAGATGCTGATTTGAATTTGGATGAACCGGCTGAAGAATCTTTCGGTGGCCTGTTCGAAAAGTCTGCCGATGCGGACTTTAGTTTGAACGGAACTCCTGCCGAAGCGGTTAATCCTGCGAATACGGCTGAGCCGGCTGAAACTGCCAGTGCAACGGAGCCTTTATCGAATAAAGGTGTTCCGACGACGCACATGGATTTTTCGGATGACGATGATGCGATGAAGTCGGATGACTTTGTTCTTGACCTGGATTCCGATGCGTCTTCGAAATCGTCAGATGAATTTGTTGTTGAACCGGTTTCTGAAAGTGCTGCGGCGGATCTTTCTTCGGAAAAAGTTGCAGCCGCTCCGGCTGAAGGTGCTAAAAAGGACGGAATCTCGGAAGATTTATCTGTCAGCGTTGACGGTGCGTTTGACGCCCTCTTTGGCGAAGAAAATCCCGTTGAGGAAAAGCCTGCTGCAGAAAAGGATGACGATGTCGCCAAGGAAATGGGCGGGGCCTTTGCCTCCATGTTCGGCGATGACGAAGACCTTGCTTTGCCAGAAGAAAAACCGACTGCTTCGGCTCCTTTGGAGCGTTCGACAGGCTCGGAAAACTTGTCTGCAACTGCTGCCGGAAAAACTGCCGAAGCTCCAGCTGAAGTAGCGCTGAGCCAAGAAGCGACTGGCGCTGAAATTGAAGAAGAATCCGTGAAGGAAAGCGTGGGCGATTCTTTTGACAGCATCTTCGGCAAGGACGATGACTTGGATTTGCCAGTAGAAAAACCTGCAGCTCCGGTTGCAAAACCTGTGGCTGTCGAGAAACCCGCGGCTGTCGAAGAACCCGCTGAAATGTTCGCTGAGGCGCCTTCTGCGGATTTGGATTCGGTGGATTCCGAGGTTTCCAATGCGTTCAAGGGACTCTTTGATGAAGATGATTCCTTGGCGGAGTCCGATGCCCCAAGCAACAAGGGCGTGGATTACTTGATGTCCGGCGATTCCGATGATGAAGTTTCTGCAAGCTTGGTCTACGATGCGGACGCACCGCTTTCCCGTGGTGCCGCTGATTTGGACGATAGTCTGAATACGCGCACTCTAGCGGACATTTATATGGAACAGGGTGTCTATAACAAGGCCCTTGACATTTATTCGGACTTGGCCAAGAAGAATCCGAATAATGCGGAAATTAAATCTCGTCTGGAAGAAGTAGAAAAACTCTGCCGCGAAAAGTTTGGAGAAGGCTAATATGGCTGAACTTCGGATCGAACAGCTCTTGCGTGAAATGGTGAACCGCAAGGCGTCTGACTTGCACCTCCGCGTGGGCGTGCCGCCGGTTTACCGTATCAACGGTACATTGCAAAGACTTTTTGACGTTCGCATCGACGGCGCCATGATGGACTCTTTTTTGGATGACATCATGAATCGCGATCAGAAAAATAGATTCGAGACGAACAAGGAATGCGACTTTGCCGTGGGCGCACGCGACATGGGCCGTTTCCGTGTGAACGTGTTCCGCCAGCGTGGAACGATTGCTGTCGTGATTCGCCATATCAAGGCGACAATCCCTCCGTTCGAAGAACTTCATCTGCCCGAAGTCATCCGCGACTTGGCCCTTACAAAGCGCGGTCTTGTGCTTGTTACGGGTACCACGGGTTCCGGTAAATCGACGACGCTTGCTTCGATGATTGACTATATCAACCAGAAAGAATCCGTAAATGTCATCACGGTCGAAGACCCGATTGAATATCTTTATAAAGATAACGTAGCGATTATTTCGCAGCGTGAAATCGGCGTGGATACGCTTTCTTACGCAAATGCGCTCCGTGCCGCTCTCCGTCAGGACCCGGACGTACTCCTCGTGGGCGAAATCCGTGATCTTGAGACGATGCAGATTGCGCTTACCGCTGCTGATACGGGCCATATGGTGTTTGCGACCATCCATACGACGAATGCCGTGGAAACGATTCACCGTGTGCTTTCGATGTATCCGCCGCACCAGCACGACGAAGTGCGTCTTTTGCTTGCTGAAGTCCTGGCGGGAATCATTTCGCTTAGACTTTTGCCGACAAAGGATGGTAAGGGTCGTGTGCCTGCTGCCGAAATTCTCGTAAATACCGGCGCCATCAAGGAATATATCCAGGATAAGGATAAGATTGACATGGTGGAGCAGGCTGTTGCCGAAGGACATATCCAGTATCGTAGCCAAACGTTCGACCAGGCGCTCCTGGAACTTTATCAGAACGAGCAGATTTCGCTTGAAACGGCCATGAACGCGGCGACGAACCGCGATGACTTCGACCTCAAGGTCCGTGGCATTACCGGCACATCTGACCGCGGCTGGATGTAGTTTAGACGAAAGACCGCTCCGCTGGTAGACGAAAGACGAGAGAGGCGAATGCAGCGGATACGCTTGCGTATCCATTGCTGAGCCGACAAGTCTTGGCCTGAAGAGCAAAGACGAGAGAGGCGAATGCTGTAAAATTGAAATTTGAAAAAGGCGAGCAAAAATGCTCGCCTTTTTTCTTTCGTCTTTAGTCTATAGCCACGGAGTGGCGTTCTTTCGTCTATATTACTTCGTATAAACGCACCTATCGGCACTGTCGCCAAAGCAGGTCTTGTTCATGCCGCTCACGCTGTTCACGACGGCTGGCTGGCCCACGCTTGATACCATCTTGCTTCCGGAGAAGCTCGGCTTGAATGCGATTTCGGATGTGCCGTAGTAATTGCTGGCGGTGAAACTTACGCTGTACTGCTTGCCTTCTTCCGAGTTGTTCGTGCCGAATCCGAGCAGCTTTGTTCCTGTAATCGTTGTCGTTCCGTCAGAATCGACCATGCCGCCCATGCCGCCGTTCATGCGGCATTCCACGATGATGACACCACCGGTGAGGTCGATGTTGCCGTTACTGTCGATTCCGTCCGTGTCGCCAGTGCCCACGTAAATATAGTGGTAACCGCCGGTCACTGCGAGCTTGCCTGTGCTTCCGCCGCCAGGACCGCCTCTACCGCCGAAACCTCCGCGGCCTGTATTGCCACCGGTGTTGCCGGTCGTCGTCGTTGTGCCGCCGGCCGCATTCCATCCGTCGTCCGTGGTGATGACACTTGTGATGCCGCCTTCAAAGTTCATGTCAGGCGATTCCATGCCTTCGTATGCCATGGTGACGCTCACGTTTGCAT
>JAEEGK010024781.1_pt1 | contig 12399 bp, 11 predicted proteins | sample 8958771 | NCBI WGS metagenome assembly JAEEGK01 (sample SAMN16246547, study PRJNA631951) | gut metagenome | biome: gut microbiome; feature: rumen; material: SC-attached | host: Bos | place: Iran: Karaj | collected 2018-10 | reverse complement strand
TAAATACATTAAAATTATTTTTATACAATTATATTATTATTTTATGTTAAGAAATTTATTGTAAAAAAACAGATTTAGTTAAATTTATTTTAATAAGAGAATATATATAATCCATCTATAATAAAATAAACTATTTTATAAAATATTATAATTTTGAAGAACATTTATAAATAAAAGAAAATGTTATATACGATATATTTTATCTTGTCCTGATTTAATAATGATAAATTCAAATTCTTATTCTTATTATTTAACATACTTATCATATATATTATTATAAAAAGTGTTCTACTCTTTAAAATAATATGAAAAATATAAAAATTGAATATTTAATTGGAAAAAGATAAGTTTTATTATGATTATTTTAATATAATTAAAAATAATAATAATTATAATAATTAAATCTAATTATTTTCAAGTTCTAATATCTTCCATGCATATATTGATGATGACCACAATTGCTACAATATCTATGACCAAAAACTACTTGAATTAAATCTAATTGAAAATTTGTACATCCACAATGACACATTATTTTTTTTAAATTAAAAAATTTTAACTTAAATGCTTATATAATTTATTTCTATCTAGTTTTTGAGAATTTACTATAAATTAAAATCATTTATTAATAAATAATAAACATTTTTCTTAAAATTAGTTTTAATTTTATTATAATTAATAAATAAATTATATTTTAAAAATTAAATATTAAATAAATAAAATAAAATTATATTATTAAAAAAAATACATGGAATCTTCAAATATTGATAATGATAACAATAATAATAAAAACACAAATAAAAACAACGATGATGAAGATCCATTCAAAGGAATTGATAAAAAATTAAGTGATTTAATGTTAAGAGGATGGACAATGCTCGCTGAAAGTTGTCCTATTGAATCATGTAGATGTCCTTTAATGCGAAGTCCTGATGGTCAAAAATATTGTTGCAATTGTGAAATGTGGCAATTTGATAATAAAAAAAGAGAGAAAAAAAAATTCACTGAAATTGTTCCTTTAAAAAATCAACAAAATATAGCTATAAAACATATGGAAGTTATGAAACCTATTCAAAATAAAATTACTTATCAAAATGATTCGATTGAAAATGTTTTAAGTAATAAATTAAAATATTTGGCAGAGAGAATTAATAACGAAAATGATATTAGAAATTTAGAAGAATTAATGAAAGCTTTTAATAATTTAATTGATACAATTAAACATTATGAAAGTTTGAAAAAAATTTAATTATAAAATTATGTAAATTAATTATTTAAATTATGATATAAATATAATATAAAAAATTTTGATATAATAAATTAATATAATTTTTTTATAATTATGAAATTAATATTTATTTATATTTATAAAATTCTTATTATTTTTTTTTAATTTTTAATAATCAGATAAATCATCATTTTCATTATTATTTTCTTCAGAGGAAGATCTATTTTCTTTTCTATATTCTTCTCCATCTTCATCATTATTTTCATTATGATAATTATTATCATTTTCATTATTATAATTTTCATTATTATTATAATTTTCATCATTATTATTATTATTTTCATCATTATTATAATTTTCTTCATTATTATTATAATTTTCATCATTATTATAATTATTTTCATCATTATTATTATTATTTTCATCATTATTATAATTATTTTCATCATTATTATGATTAACATTAATATTATTATGATTATTTTTAACTAAATTATTTTTTTCATAATCTTCATCATCTAAATAGTAATTTTCTTGATTATTCGATTTATTTTTTTCAAATTTTTTTTTATTATTAATAACATTAATATTAATATTATCATACTCATTGTTATTATTATCATTATCATTATAATAATCATTATTTTTATTATCATTATTAAAATAATTTTTCTTATTATTTTCTTTTTTAATATTTTTAGTACTATAATTATTTCCTTTAAAAATATTATATTTATCTCCAATTTTTTTTCTAATTTCAATTTGTGAGAAATTATTTTTTTTCTTTAAACTTATTAAATTCTTTTTATTTTTATTTCCATAAAGTTTTAAACTTGATTTAATATTTGCATAATTATCATCAGATAATTTCAAAATAAGTAAAAATCTATTAAAATCAAAGGCAACGTCAGGAAAAGAAAATCCTAAAGAATATTTATTCATTTCTAAAGGTTCTAAAATATAATCTTTTTCAATGAGAGAATCTTTAAAAAATTGTTCGATTTTTGAATAAAAATCAGGAAGATTTTCAATGTTTTCTATTAAAATTTTATAGTTATATGTTTTTGGGTAAATATAATTTATGTAATAATTATTTACTATTTTTTTTTTAATTTCAAAGAAAAAAAATTTTTGATTTTTTATTATTTCAGATAATGAAATTTGATTTTGAGATTCAGAAATTATTTCATCGTTGAAAAATATTTCAAAATTTGAAGGTTCTAAATGAATTTCATTTGAAATACTTTGACGTAATTGTAATATTTTTGTGTTAGGTTTTAAATTAATTGTGTATTGATTTCGACGATATATGAAAATTATTTTTAATAATTTTATTGGTTTTGGTTTTCGAAATATTTTTAATAATGGTTGAGGTTGAGGATTTTTTATTGATGGAATTGTTTTAATATTATTATTTTCGTTATTATTATTTTCATTATTATTTTCTTTATTATCTTCATTATTATTTTCATTGTTTTTATTATTTTTATTATTTTTGTTATTTTCTTTGTTATTATTTTCAGATTTTAAATTTTCATTTTTTTCTGTGTTTAAAGTTTTAATTGGAGGAAGTTTTTTTTTTTTATTTTTTTCGTTTTTATTATTTGTATTTTCAGTTGTATTTAATATATTATCACTTTTATCTAAAGTTTTATTACTATTTTCATTACTATTTTTATCATTTTTTCCATAAATTTTTCCTTTTTGTTTATTTTTATTATTATTTTTTTCATTTTTATTTTCTTCTTCATTTTTATTTTTATTTTTATCTCCTTCAAAAAGTTTTTTTTGTTTCATTTTTTTAATTAAAAAAAATTAAAATAAATAAAAATAAAAATAATTTTTAAAAAATAAAATTAAATATTTTTTATTTTAAATCATCAGGAATATTTTGACCATATAATTGTCTTAAAGCTTTTTGCATAATAGAATCCTTTTCAATACTATAAGGAGTATTTTTACTAGGAATTTCTAAAACAGTAGGTATAATTTCATCATAGGCATCTAAAGTTTCTCTTATTCTTTCTGCTACATCTTGAGATATTAAAATAATTCCAATTTTTCCATTTGATACTAATTCTTGAAAAAAATCCCTAATTTGATTTGTGTCTGTTTCTGATGTTACTTTTAAAAAATTCGAAAAATGATCATTTCTTTCACCTATTCCTGCTAGTAAAAATCCTGTTACAGTTTCTTCATCACCAATTATTCCAATTAATAAATTATTTTCATTACGATTAAATTTTTTACTTTTTGACATTTAATTATTTATTTTATTTTTTATTTATTTAAATTTAATTTATTTTTTTATGGTGGAAGAAGACGATTTTAATCCTAATCAATTAATTAATATAAATGATGATAAAAATAACAATAAAAATGACAAAAATTTCTTCAACAAAATTTTCTCTTCTTCAACTAAAAATTCTTCTTTTGATCATATAACTTTAGCTGAAGAAGAAACAAATGAAAATAATAATTCTAATAACAAAACAAAAGAAAAAAATTGTAAAGATAAATTATTAGAAAAAATAATAAATTCAATAGAAATTGAAAAAAATTACACAATTTTTTGTACATTATTATTATTAGGAACATTATTAATTTTTATAAGCTTTTTATTAATTCCAATGATAATAACCTCACCATCAAAATTTACATTATGTTTTTCCTTAGGTTCAATATTAATAATAATAAGTTTTTTATTTTTTCATGGAACAAAAATTTATTTTCAAAAACTTTTTAAAAAAGATCGATTTATAATTTCAATCTTATTTATAATATCAATAATAGTAGGATGTGCTTTTAGTATAAAAAATATTTATTTAATATGTATAATATGTTCTCTTTTTGAAATGTTTAGTTTAATATTATTTTTAATAAGTTTTATTCCAGGAGGAGGAAAATTTGGATTAAAATGTTTGAAAAATATTTTTACGAGTCCGTTTAGAAAATTATTTATTAAAAAAATTAGTAATGAAATAAATAAATAATATTTTAATATTATAAATATTTTATAAATAAATTTAAATAAAATTAAAAAAATTAAATAATTTTTTATTAAACTGGATCTAAATTATAATCTTTATAATATTGATTATAAAGCAAAAGCCAAATTGCTTTTTTCATATAACAATTTTCAGAAATAGAAGAAATATAAATTAAAATAATTTTTTGAACGTAAGTTTTTTTAAAATTTTCATTATTCATTATATCATATTTTAATCTATTTAATCTATTTAAAGCTCCATCTATTTGATTTAATTGATTTTGAACTAAAGTTTTTTTTTCATTGATAATTTTTTCATCCATTTTTTCATTTTCATCATAAAATTTAAATTTAATAGTTTCTAAATAATTTTGAATTCCATTCAATTCTTTAAAATATTTCATTCCTTCATTAATTTTTTCTATTTCAAATCTTAATAAATTTTCTTCTTCTAATTTTTGAATTAATTTTTCCCATAAATCTCTTATATAAATTGTAGATTCAATAATATTTTTATATATAAATTTTTCATTTAAAATTCTCTCATTGTCATTTTCATTAAAATAATTATAATTTTTATCATATTCAGGTCGATTTATTAAATCTTTGAATAAAACATCAATTTCTAAAAAAGTACTATCAAAATTTTCTTTAATATCATTTTTAATAAGTTGCATTTTATCTATAATTAATCTATTTTTTCCAAAAAATGATTGTTTACTTTTAAATGTTTCTTCTAAAGCATTTTTTACATTTAAAACTTCATATGTATTATAAATTAAATTATGTAATGACATTCTATAAATTAAAGATTGAATTTTTTTGAATTTGAATGAAAATGGGAAAAAAAATAAAAGTTCTCGCAATAAATTATTTGTATAAATTATTCTTTTTTTTTTTAATAATGTATCAAAATAGTTATTTAATAATAATTTTGCTATAAAATTCACTTTGACTTTTTTTTCTTCTTCTTCGTCTTTTTCATTTTCAAAATCTTTATTTTCAAAAATTTTATCTTTATTTTTAAATTCTTCGATATTATCAATTTCATTTGAGAATTTATTAATATAATTTTGATATTCAAATTGATTTAATTTTTTTAAAATTTTTTGTCTTGCATAAAAATAAAAAATCGAATTTTTTAATGAATCTTTTTGATAATTTGTAAGTTTTTCTTCTCTTTTTATATAAAATAATTGTAATAAATCATTTAAATTAATAATTTGAGGATGTTTTTGATCATGTTTAATTATAAATGTATTTTCTTTAGTAAAAAAATTAAAAGCTGATTTTAAAATTGAATCATTAGTTGAATTTGAATAATAATTTAATATTTTCGATAATATTTTATTAACTTTAAGAACAGATTTTAAAAATATATTTCTATACAATTGAATTTTTTCTTCTTCTGATACAATTTTATTCTTTTTTATATTTTTATTTTTATTTTTTTCTTCTTCTTCTTTGTTTTTTATTTTATCATCATAATTTTTTTTACCTTCGACTCTATATAACTCATTTTCTTTCACTAAATTTTTTTTAATTCCTTCTAATTCAAAACCATTTATTAAAATTCTATTACTCATACAATTTATTGAATTCACACTCAAATTACGAAATAATTGAGTTGGCTTAAATAAATTTCCTGTATAATTTGAAATGTACTCACTCGAACCCCAACAATAAAATCGTTTATCTTTGTCTATTGCAAATGATGTGTTTTTATATGTATAAATTTTTTCTATTTCAATTTTTGAAAAATATTCTATTATTTTAGGCTCAATTGAATATTTGATTTTATAAGAATTTAATCCTAATTGACCATAAAAATTATCACCCATTGAATGTACTAAATTTCCGTTGTCTAAAAATAATATGTGATTTAAACCGATTTTTATTTTTTTTATTCCTTTATCGTTTTCAAATTTTAATTTTTTTATTTTATTTTCATTCTTTTTTTCTAAATATGGAAAATTACCTTTTTGATATACTTCTCCTTTTTTTGTTAAAAAAAACATACAATCATACATAAAATATATTTTTTTTGTTTTGTCTATTTCTTTGTTTTTTTGATTTGAAAAATTATCTTTTATTTTTGTAAATTCTGCTATTGTTTGTAATTGTTTATTTGCAAATTGATTTATTGGTTTTCCACGGTAAGTATTTGAACCATTGCTCCAAACAATGTGAGTATCAAACATTTTTAAATATTTTTTTATATAAATATTTTTATTATTATTGTTATTTTAAAATTTTTTATTTATTTAATATTTTATTTTTATTTTTTAAATATAATTTAAATTTTAATATTTAATTGAAATAATCTTTTATTTATTTAAAATATAATAATTAAAATTTTTTATTATAAATAAGATATAAAATTAAAATAAAATTTAATTTATTAATTAATAAAAAATATAATTAAAATTGAAGTTTTATAAGTTCTTTAAAAATGATAGTTATAAAAAATAACCATAAATTTTATAAATCAATTCTATCAATTTTAATTCTTTTTAATTTGAATAATTTATTTCACCTCTTTAATTCCTTCTTTAAATATAGAATATATTTTAAACCAAACATATATCTTTAAAATTAAATAAATATATTTTAATTAATTATCAAAAATACAAAACAATTTTTATATATTTAATATTTTTTCAATAAAATTAAATTAATCTATTTATATATTAAATAAAAAAAAATGTATAATAATAATAATTATTATTATAATTTATAATTTATTAATCTTTAATCCATTTTGTTCTTTTTCCATTTTCCCAAATTCCTTTTCTCCACATTTTTCCATTAGAAGGACAATATTCTCCTTCTCCATGTTGTTTACCATTTTTCCAATACCCTTTATATTTCCTTCCATCAGCCCATTCAAATTCACCATATCCATCTTTTTTATCATTTTTATATTCACCTTCATAAACTCTTCCATCAGGCCATTTAAATATACCTTTACCTTCCATTTTATTATTTACCCAATCACCATCATAAACTCTTTTATCTTTCCATATAAATATTCCTTTACCATTAAAACAATTATTCTCAAAATGTCCTTTATATTCAGACCCATCCGGCCATTTAAATTCACCTTCGCCTGATTTAGCACCTTCTTTATATTCACCATTATATACAGTTCCATCAGGCCAACTTTCTATTCCTCTTCCATCTTGTTTATCATTTTTCCAATCTCCTGTATACTTTGACCCATCTTCATGGAAAAATGTTCCTTTTCCTTCAATTTTATCATCTTTCCAGTCACCTTCGTAATAATCTCCATTTTGATGTTCTAGTTTACCTCTCCCATTTGCTAAATCGTTCTTAAAATACCCACGAAATTTACTTTTGTCTTCCCAAACTTGAATTCCTCGACCATGACGTGTATTATTTGCGGGGTTCCATTCACCTAAATAGTATGAGTTATTCTCATATTTAACTAAAGGATTTAATTTAACATCTATTCCATCTTCTAAAGGGGGATATTCTTCAAAAACTTGTTTAATTTCATTTTTTGACTATTTTTATATTAAAATTAATATTATTTTTCTTACTATTATTGAATTGTTGTTCTCCTCGTTGTAATCTTCATTTGCATTGTAGTTTGTAATATTATTTGTTGTTATGTTTTTATTTAATTGACTTGTATTTTCTATTGATCTTTCATTTAATTTGTTTGGAACACTTGCTACGTTATTAATTGAAGTATTTTCTGAATCTTTGTATTCTTTTAATTTAGTATTTCTAAATTTTATTTTTTCATTGTCATTAAAATCTTTTTCTTCTTTGTTATAAAATTTAAATACACTGTTTGTTTTAATGTTTTGTAATTTATTTGAGTTATTAAATTTCTTTCTTGAAATCATTCCTCTTGACATTGCTTGTAATTTTATTAAATTTTGTTGGTAATTTGGATTTTGTTCAAATATTTTTTCTATATTTTTTTAAATAATTTAATTTTACCGAAATCTTTAGATGATAAATCAGCTTCCATTGAGTTTTTATTTTCTGTTCGAAGACAATTATTACAATTATTGCAAACTCCCATAGTGATTATTAATTTATATTTATTTATATTATTTTTATAAAATAATAATTATTAAATATTTGAATAATTAATATAAAATATTAATTATAAAACATTAAAATTAATTGATCTGAAACTGCGCTTGGCGTAAGAATTCCATTATCAGTAAAAAACAAAGTAATAAATTCAGGAGGAGTGAAATCATATGTTACTTTATTATTATCATCTGATATATATTTACTCAACTGAGGGGCTATATCATTTTGATCTAAAACATATAATTTCATAAATTTAAGAGAATCCGCAATTACATAAAAAGGTTTTTTATAATTTTTCGCACAAACCGCACATGTTAATGTGCCTATTTTATTAATAATTCCTCCATTTTCACATATCGCATCAGCTCCAACTAAAACACAATCAACTTCTTTTAAATAATGAGCTATTGATATACCTGCAATTAATTTACATTTAATATCACTATCTTTCATTTCTTTTTCGAATATATAAGCATTTTTATCATTTTCACTCACAGTAATAAAAACAGTTAAAAATTTTCCTTCTTTTCTTGCTTGTTTTAAACAATAAGAAATTTGTGATGAATAGCCATGAATTAATATTTTCATATTATTATTAAGCATTTTATTAAAAAAATAGAAAATTTTATCTTTTGATAAATAACTTAAAATATATAAATCATTTGTTATATTAACTAAATGTTGTTTAAATCCAATAATTTCTTCGCTTGTTTTTTGTGAAATATATTTATGTAATAAATGTGTAATTACTTGACTTGTTGCTTCTAATGACAATGTAATTCTACTTTTAGGAATTATTTTTTTTTCTATTAATTTTAATAATAAAAGTTCTGTTGTGTCTTCTATAGAATTATATATACCTTTAAATGTTTCTTCATTTTTTTTATCTATATATTCTGCTATAGTTTTTATATAAGCTCCTAAATATTTTTCATAGTTTACAATAAAGGCATTTTTTTCTATGTCTGGATATTCTTTTAAATTGTTTAGAAATATTTTTAATGTTTCATCAATTTTATCTCCCATATAAAATAAATATTTTGTTTTTTTATTAATTAATTTAATTTAATAAATGAATATTTTCTTTTTATATTTTATTTTTTCTTTTTTTATTTTATTCATAATTCTTAATAATTAATAATTTTAATTTTTAATTAGAATTTTTAATTTTGTTTTATTTTCTATAATAATTTAAAAACAAAATTTATAAAAAAAATTAATTGTATAAATAAAAATTAAAAATTTATAATAAAAATTAATCACTAAAATAAAAATAATAATATCAAAAAAAAACTTATCACATTCAATTTTATTTTCATCTCAGAACAAATCAAAGTTAAATCCCCATAACTAGCACTCCCAATATCCCCATAACCTAACCAAACACAATTAGTAACAGTTTTATATTTATAAAAGCAACAAGAATTTCCACTTTTACTATAATCACTACAATCTTTATAAGTTTTTGGATTTTCAATTCCACAAGAAGCCCCCATACTATTTCCACAAAATAATTGATAATTATAGCCATTTATTCTTACATTTCTAGGCATTCTAACATATGTTTCTAAATCAAAAGGATAACACATTGTGTGATATTCTCCATCAAATGCTCCTAATAAATAACAACATATATGTGAATTATTTGTAAATTGTGTACATGATGCTTCATGACGAGGTAAAAATGAGCCACAATAACTTGTAAATATTTTATAAAATAAAAAATTAAAAATTGTGTATTTTAAAAAAACTTTCATTTTTTATTTATTTTATATTATAAATATAAATTAATATTATTTAAATATTTACATTAATTTAATTAAATTTTTATTTTGTTCATATTATTTTTAACTTTATTAATAAAACATTTTGAAAGTAAATCAAAAACATTAATATTAGTAGATTTTTGAATATCGAAAATATCAGGCCATGGATTAACTTCTAAAATTAAATTTCCATGTTTTTTTGAATCTAATATATCAACACCAGTTATTAACATATTTTCTTTATTATTAAAATTAATTGAATTAACAGCTTTTTTAGCTAAATTTTCGTATATTTTTCTTTTTTTACTATTCATCAAACTAACTAAAGAAAAATTATCATAACCAAAACTATTATTAGATTTAAAATTATTATTTTTATTTACATATTCAGCTATAGCAATTGGCTTTTCTTCAATAAATAAAACTCTTATACTTCTTCCAAAAGAATCATTAATATATTTTTGAAATAAAGAATATTCATTTTTCCATAATTTTTTTGCGGCAGAATTTATTAAACTTTCTTTATTTTCATGAAAAGAAACACCATCACCACCATAATCAAATAGTTCTTTTAAAATGCTTTTTTTTTTAAAATTTAAATTAGATAAATTTTTAAATCCATTAATTGAAAAAGAAATTCCTGTTTTAGGAACAGGAATGTTATGTTTTATAAAATTTAAAGATTGTAAATATTTATTAGATAAAATATTAATAATTTTAGGTGAATATAATAAAGGAACATTTTTTTTATTAAATGCTTCTATAATATATTTATATGCTTCAAAATGAAATTTAGACATGTAACCATAAGATATAAAACCATCTAATTCAATTGGTTTGTTTTTATTTAAAATTGTAATTTTATTTTTAATATTATTATTATTTATTTTAATTGAAAGATTTTCTAAATTTAAATTAATTATTTTAGCTCCATTTTTTATTAAATTCTTTATTAAAACATTGTCTAAATAATTATAAAAAATTTTGTCTGGATTTGATAAATAGCCAATTAAAGGAAAATTATTATTATTCATTTATTTAAATAATTATCAATATTATAAAATATTTAATGAAAGAAATAATAATAATAAAAATATTATTATTATTTATTTGTATTTCAAACTCCTTTGATATAATTAAAATTAATTTTGAAAGATATTATAAAGATAATCAAGAATTAAATATAACAAATTTATTTGAAATCACATATTTTTATCACATATATACTTATATGGAAATTGGAACTCCTTCAGTAAAAATTCCTTTAATAATTACTAATAGAGAATCAATAATAAATATTTTATCTTCAAATTATTCAAATAATATAACATATAATTTGAATAAATCTTTGACTTATAAATTAAATAAAAATTATACTTATGATTCAAAAGGAAATTATATACCAATTAGGGAATCAAATGAAAATTTTATTATAAATAACAAACAAATTAATTTAAATTTTTTAGTAAAAAATACTACTAGCGAATTATTTTTAAAAGGTACTTTAGGATTAAGCTCATTTTTTAATTCAAAAAATAAAGATTTAATTAATTATAGCTTAATAAATCAATTAAAAAAACAAGAAATAATAAATACTTATGATTATTCAATAAATTTTAATAACAAAAATGATATTTTATCAAAAGGTGAAATTATAATAGGCGATTTACCACATAACTATAATAAAAATTATAAAAAAAAAGATTATCATTTTGTTAATGCTAAATATTATAATTATGATCCTTATTATTGTAGTATAAGAATAAATGAAATAAATTATAATTATGATTTAAAAAAAAAGGAAGAAATATTTTATTTAGAAGATGATGAAGAAATTGAATTAGATATTAATATTAGTTATATTTTTGGAACTACTAATTTTTTTAAAATTATATATGATGAATTTTTTAAGGAATATATCAATAATAATAAATGTATTGAATATAAAATTCAAAGACATTATAGAGCTTTTTATTGTGATGAAGATATTAATTTAAAAAAAATGAAAAATTTATATTTTCAAATTAAAAATGGAAATATTTATTTTATTTTAACTCCCAAAGATTTATTTTATAAATTTAAAAATAAATTATATTATTTAATTATTTTTCATCCTTATAATAGTAAAAAATGGATTTTAGGAATTCCATTTTTTACAAAATATTTGATTAATTTTAATCAAGATAAAAAAATTATTGGTTTTTATATTAATGATAAAATTAAAGATGAAAAAAATTATAGTATATTTTTAAAATTGTTTATAATTTCTATTTTAGTAAATGTTATTATTTTAATTATTTGTTTGTATTATAAAATTGTTAAAAAAAATAAAAAAATTAGAG
>JAEEGK010024780.1_pt1 | contig 12399 bp, 10 predicted proteins | sample 8958771 | NCBI WGS metagenome assembly JAEEGK01 (sample SAMN16246547, study PRJNA631951) | gut metagenome | biome: gut microbiome; feature: rumen; material: SC-attached | host: Bos | place: Iran: Karaj | collected 2018-10 | reverse complement strand
GATACGAAGAGGGTACCGCTGGACCTACAGAACCCGCTGCCGCCATGTATTACAACGATGCCAAGCCCGACAAGATTTTCTATGCAGGTTTGTGCTATCGCAAACTTGGTCAGGAGGACAAAGCGCGCAGCCTGTTCCATAAGCTCATCAACTACGGCAAACAGCATATCTTCGAGCATCCAGTTATGGACTACTTCGCTGTGTCGCTGCCCGACCTGTTGATTTGGGAGGACTCGCTCGACACGAAGAACCTCATCCACTGCAAGTACATGCTGGCACTTGGCTACTATGGCATGGGCGACAAGGAGAAGGCTCTGGAATATCTGGCTGAGGTCGAGGAACTCGACAACAACCATCAGGGCATTCAGCAGTTCCGCACGTTTATCGATGCTGGCCTATGATTTAGTTTATGACCAGCAAATCATAACGGATTTGGTCCTCGGCAACAGAACGGCCTACGGTTGTCTGTTGCCGAGAATTGTTTTTGGACGTTCGGACGGCAGACCTGACAACGGGTTTAGACGCAACTGGTGTCTGTGCAACAGGAATGGCTTGGATGACTGAGTCCTGTTTCGGCTGTTGCTCAAGAACCTTAATATATACGGTGTCTACAAGGGCCGTCAGTGGGACATTGTCATTGCTCTGGTTTTGCGTCCATAGACCTAACACGAAGCCGATGATGGCAGCGGCAGGAATTGCGACGAGCCATGCGGGCACGTGGAAATGGTTGTGCTGACGGTTCCAGGGACTAATGTGTAACTGCTGGTTGTCCTCGTCGCGCAACTGCTGGGCGGTACGGATGATGTCTTGATTATCGATTTTCATATTGCTTCAGTTCTTTTTTGATGATGTTCATTGTTTTATGTAGACGCGACTTCACAGTACCTTCGGGCAGGTCGGTGATTTGTGCTATCTGAGGGATGGTGAGCTCTTCCTCGTAGTGCAGCGAGAAAAGCATGGCGTAGGGTTCGGAAAGACCTTTTAGTATGTTGCGCAGGGCGTTGCGGAGGATTGTTTCGTCGATGTCGACCTCGATGTCATTGGCATCGGCAACCTCCTTCTCCTCATGGACCACCGCCAACTGGTTGCGAAGATGGTTCTTGCAAAGGTTGTAGGCGATGGTGTAGAGCCAGGCGCGGAAGTTGCTGCCTTCATTATATTTCTCGCGTGCGGCATAGAGTCGCAGGAACGTGTCGTGCATGAAGTCTGCAGCCAGGTCGGCATCGTCGCCAAGTCTTCGCGTGAAGAAGCCCTGCAACCGCCTTGCGTGACGGTTGTAGAGCTCCTCGAAGGCACGGTCGCTGCCATGTGCGGCCCGTTGCATGAGCTGTTCGTCTGTCTGTGATGACAGTCTTAAGGGTATCAGCATGACTCCAATTTGCTATTTCACGTTTGTATATAGTTGCTGCAGGATGTTCTGTTTGTGCTCCTCGTCAAGCGACGTGTTTGTCACTCCAAGCACCAGTAGCTTAATCAGCCAGTCGTAGCGTTTTTGGTCATGCTTGGCGTAGTAGGGTAGCAAGTCACCCAGCAGCACGGCATAGTTGGCGGACAGTCGCTGGCCTGTCGTCCATTCCGGACGGAACGACACGAGCAGGTATTCCATCATGTAGCGCTCCTCCACATTGCGACGCTTTATGGCCAGATTGTCGTAGGGCTTCTTGGAATATTTCAGCGTCAGACCTTCATTGTAGAGTTTGTCTTTCCACGGCTCCATCGTCTCAGAGGGCGTGGTGGTCGAGAAATACACCTTGCTGCCATACTTGTCGATGATAGCCTGTAACAGTGTACGTTCGTTAGTATTGTAGTCTTCAGCGGTCTTCGGTTCTTTCAGGGCTGGCAACGTTATACCTAATTTGCGGAATAACCACTCGCGATATTCCTTGACGGCGAGGAACGATGCGCAGACGATGGTCTTGTCTTTATGCACATTCATGCCCTCTTGAATCAGCCACTTGGGAATAATGACCGCATCGCCGTTGCCGATGTAGATGCCGCCTTCGTCCATGCCCCTGAGCTCGTTATAGCTATAGCGCAACACATTCTCTGAATAAAATCCACTTTCGAAGTAGCGTTTTGCCATCTGAGCCATTCTTGACTCATATCCTTTCATGGCTAAGTAGCACACCCATTGGTCATAGTCAAAAAATTGCATCTCATCAGGCAGCTTTGCCAATGCTGCTTCTGCATATTTATCGCCATCTGTTTCATTAGCCATATGACCGCTAACAACGGCACGATAGGCACAAAAATTATATGTATAGCTATCAGGAATGGCTTGCTTCATCTCGTCTATCGCCTCACGGACCACACTGTCAGAATTAGTGCCCCACCAACCCATATAGTGTGCCGCATGATAATAGTTCAACCACGCTGTCTCATCCTTGGGGTTTTTCTGCGTCTGCGCCTTCCAAGCTTCTTTCTGTTCTACATACCATACGAAGTCCTTTTCCGTAACGATGGGACTTTCCACTTTCACTGCTTTAGTTTGTGCTACAGCATTCATCATCATTGCCACAAGGGCCATCAAAACTGTTTTCCGTTTCATTCTTTTTTGTTGTTTTTATCATTAAACGATTTCTGTCTTCTGATAATGCATACACAGAAATACAGAAATCGTTCACGGAAATTCCCAAAAAGTCAATCAGCAACACGCCGTTTCTCTGCCAGAGAAAGGCCGTTTCTCTCATCGAGAAAGGCCGTATCTCTTTTTTTGTTTCTTTTTCGACTTCATTTTTGAAAGAACCTCGCCCTGAGCAGTCGAGACTGTCAGCAGGGCGAGGGTCAGCATTGTTAATGCTTTATTCATCTTGTAAGGAAACTGCTTTGCCATCGACAATGATTTTATTTACGACCTTGCCGTTGATGGTGACCTTGCTGTTTTCGTCGATCTTGGCTCCTGGCAAGCGACTGATGACATCTTTGGCAGCGACACCGTTAGTCTCGGCTTTAGGTACTTCTTTGGCTTTGTCCAGACGGAAGCTGATGGGAATGGTGTACTTTACGTTGACAGCCTTGCCATTCTGACGGCCTGGTGTCCAATTGGGCATCCCGTTGATGCAGCGCAGGGCCTCTTCGTCGAGTGACGGCGATACTGACTTCACCACTTTCGCATTGCTGATGCTGCCATCCTTCATAACGACAAAAGTAGCGATGACACGACCTTGGAGTTGTTGTTCCTCAGCATCCTTCGGATAGTGGATATTTTTGGAGAGATACTCGAACATAGCCATAGAACCGCCAGGGTACTCAGGCATCTGCTCAACAACGTCGAAGAATTCAGGCATCTGCTCAACGGGAGTAAAGACTTCTTTCGCCTGAATAACCTCGACTGGTTTAGTGGTATTTTCAACCTTTGGCTGCTCCACAACCTTTACATGTTGGCCGCCCATTTTGATGGTAGCAGCCTTCTTGCCTTTCTTGACAGGCACTTGCTTCTGGGGCTCGTTATAGACGTAGTCAGTGACGGTTCTGGCATTCAGTGCAAGCGTGATGCCCACGATGGGCAGGAGGGCCAACAGCTTGCAATAGCTGCGGCTCGATGATTTTGTATGTAACATCATTGTGATTCGGTTTTTGAGAGTACTGTGATTAATTCCGTTAGCAATGGAGTACCCGCCAATGCTTGCGGCCTTGGTGATTAACAGATATTGATATTGACGCGCATTAATCCCTTGAGAGAGTACCTCACCGTCAGCTTCGTACTCATGGATGGCACGCAAATCCTGGCGCAGCATCCACATGGCAGGGTTAAACCACTGCAAGGCGGTGAGTAGGTCGACGAGGACGACGTCAAAGGAGTGCCTGAGACGGATGTGTCCACGTTCATGAGCGAGAATGGCAGCGTCGTTTGCTTCATAGTCGCTGCGGTTCATCACTATATAGCGCATCCAGCTGAATGGTGGCACCTCGGTGTTACCGGTCACACAGAGAATGGTACCATCAGGTTGTGGATGACGTTCGCTTCTTCGTATAAGTAGCATGACTTTCAGTATCGATACCAGCGTATGGGCCAGCGTTGCCCCTGCACCTACTATAAATATAAAGGGCAGCACAATTTGCCAGACTTCAGGCTTCGCATCTTCGGCAATCTCCAACTGTAGATTGCCGACAGATACCGTTGGCGTGACTTCCAGCGTTACTGTCTTGTGCAAGGTAATCACACACAGTGGCAGTACAAACGAGGCCACTGCCGTCAGCAATAACACACCACGATTTACTCGGTGGAACGTCTCGCGGCTAAGCAACAGGCGGTAGAACATGTAGAAAACTACAATCAGTACCGCAACCTTGGCATCATATATCAGAAAGTCCATCATTTGCCTTAATTATTTAACGACATTAACTACTTAACTACTTTTCTCTATCTGGTCGATGAGTTCGCGCAGTTCCTCTACGCTAATCTTCTCTTCCTTGACAAACGAGGAGACGGCTGAGAGGTAGGAGTCATCGAAGTAGTTCTTGATGATACCTGCTATCGACTTACGTCCATACTCTGCTTCAGAGATGAGAGGGTAGTACTGGTAGGTATTACCAAACTGCTTATGGTCGAGGAATCCCTCGCGCTCCAAAATCCTGACGATGGTCGAGAGCGTGTTGAAATGAGGGCGAGGCTCAGCATAATGCTCTTGCAACTCGCGGACAAACATTGGACCGTACTGCCAGTACAACTCCATGATTTCCTTTTCCTTGTTGGTCAGTTTCTTCATTACTTTTCTGGTTTTAAGTTAACCTTCTGTTTGCGTCAATTATCATATCTGCTGCAAAGTAACTAAAACTTTTCGTTATTTACAACTAAAAGACTTAGTTTTTAAACTATTTTAATTAGTTTATTTAGTTGTTAACGTATATGAAGCGTCCGGCTTTTTTCTTATTTGCTCAGTAGTTATCCAGAATCTGTTGTAGCTGCTCGCGCTGTCGCTGCTTTTTGGACTTGTGCTTGGGGAATAACTTATGGATGACGATGGCAATCAGGTTAAGGGGGTTGACGCCAATGGTCATGGCTCCGCCTTGTTGGGCTTTGCGCTGTTCCTCCAGCCAATGACTATGGTAGGCAAGTTGCATGTCTGTACGCAGTTCAGGTGTCATGATGTTGATGGAGATGGCGGGCTGCTTTGGTTTGATTTTCGAGGGATCCACCCGCATCATCGATGGCTCTATCGGTCTGATAGCCGAACTGTCGTGCAACTCAGGTCGAATCGGTTCGTTGCGCAGCCACTCCTCAAAGTCGTTCTCTGACTTCTGGTCAGCGTGTGGCGATGCATTCTTCGCCGAATCAGGCAGGAGTATGCGCTTTCTGTTCTCCACGTCCTGCGCCCTGACCATGATGGCCAGGGTAAGCAGTGAGAGTATCATAAGGTGTCGCCTAAAATCCATTCAGTTGCACGTTAGTTGAAAATCTGGTGCAAATATAAGGATTTTTCATGGGTGAATATGTTATAAGAGCGTTACAAATACTTACAAATATAAAAATTAAGTCTTTCTTAAACTAATTTTGGTTAATGAATTATTCAAACGCTGTCCTGCTGATTGTAATTCAGTTCGTACTATAAATCTTTTTCAGTTCTGCCTCTAACGCTTCCGTTGTCGAGGGACTGGCGACGATGGTGCCGTCTGGGCCGATGACAACGGTTTCGGGCCATGAGTAGATGCCGTATGCATTCTTGGCAGCAGAGGTGGCCAGTTGCGGCCAGGACAGTTTTTCTTCTTTCAGACGTTCTTTCCAGCTTTTCGTGTTGTTTCCGTCAATCACAAGGCTGACGATTTGCAGGCCTTTTGCATGATACTGGTCGTAGAGCGTGCGCAGTTGGGGCAGGATATCGAACTCGTCACGATTCCAGCTCTCCCAGAAGTGCAGCACGACATACCCTTTACCGATGTACTCTTTCAACTGGTGAGCGTTGCCCAACGTGTCTGCAAGGAGCATGTCTTCATAATGCTTTCCAGGACGGCGTTTCTCCAGTCCTGCCACATACTCTTTGACAGGTGCCATCAGCAGATGGTTAGCGTAGCGGAACTGGTCGCTGACGAAGGGTTTCAGTTCGTCGTATGTCAGTTCGGTATATGACTTGTAGATGGCGTAGGTCCTCAGCAGGTCGTCGTTGCCTTGGAAGATGACCTGACGGTAACGCTCACGCTGTTTGGCGATGGCGGCATCCAGCTCTGCCCGGTTCTCCATCTTCAGCATGCGCAACCGCTCTGCCTCCACTTCGTTCAGGAAATTGTTGCGCTGTTGTGAGGTCTTTTGGCTTTTGACGCTACGCTTCTGCAGGTCTGCCTTGACGGGTTGTCCGTCTGCCCAGAAGTAGGTATAATAGCGGTTGTCTGTGCTCAATCCGCACACCTCGTCCTTCGGCAGTCGGCAGGTGAATGAGAAGCGGCCGTTACGGACGGGGAATTTTCCTAATTCCTCGAAAGAGGATACGGTACGTCGGACGGTGATGCTGTCTGCATCGGTTGAGGCTGTACCACTGATCTGGCAGTCCACCTGTTGCAGGTCTTCAGAGCCGTTTGTAATCAGCCCATTGTATGATACAATCTTACGCAGTTGTGTAGTAGAGATGGTAGAAGAGGTAATCATGGCTGGGCGTCGTTTCACCTCACCGCCTTCTGCCTGATAATGCTCACTCTTCTTATAAAGCGTGTAACAGGTGTAGCCAAACATATCCTTGTGCTTCTGGCCTGAGGCGGTCTCTGCGTATGGGCTGAGGATGCCGATGAGCGTGTTATACTGCTCTTGGGTCAGTTTGTGAGGATAGCCGTCGCACATCTTGTGGAGTATCACGACGGCAGCCGTCTTGCCCCCCGATGTCTCGCGATCGTAGATATGGCAGGTCTGCTTCACTTTAGCCAATAGTTCGTCGTAGGTCTGTGGGGCTGTAGGGTCTGTGTCATACTTAATGGTTGCCGTCATATTCTGCCTTTCGGAATAAGGCATAAGGAAAGGCATGTCGTCGTGCTTTTTGGCTGTAATCTCAAAGATGGTGCCGTTCATCATCCAAAAGTTTCCAACCTGTTGGTCTTTCTTAATCTGCTGTTCCCACACCAACAGGACAGCATAGCGATGGCCGTCAGACTCGTCGAACGACAGCAGTCGGATGTTTTGCCGGGTGCCGAAGACATACTTGCCGCTGACCACCCCTTTAGGATTACCAAAGAGCCATCGTACGCCCGAAGCCAATGGAGTACCCTCCTGGGCATCGTGCATCATCACCTCCTTGGCATGAACGGCCTCGCTGCGCAATGTCTGCTCCAGTTCCTTCATGTGAGGAAACAGCATGGTGGCATCGTCGGTACCCTCGACACTAAATACCTGACTGAAGTCGTAAGCCGTAGCCTTGCCGCCAGTAATTGCGTCGCTGGTAACGACACGTCCTTGGCTGACGTTATATTCGCCTGAGGCAACAAATGCCTGCAGCTTTTCGTGGACGCGACGGGCTGCGTCGCTCATCTGTGCGCTTATTGACATAGCCCATATCAGGCATGTTGCCAATAAAAAGTTTCTATTCTTCATCTTCGTCTGTATTTACATTGTTAATAATTGTGGCTTGGTGGGGTTGGGCATCTTTGTGCAACTCGTTCAGGATGTAGTTGTTGACGATGCGCTGCAGTCGTTCGTCAGCATGCATCACCCGATGAATACGCTCAATATAAAGGCTGTCGTCCACACGGGCCAGTTCGTGTTCTATCTTGCTGATGTAATAGTCGAGGCTGTCAGTAGCCGGGGCTGTGTTTTGCTGTGCTACTAATTTTATGTCTGTTCTCTGTTGCTGATGCACAGCCCGCTTTGCTGGCAGCACTCGATTTTCTATACCTATATTATTAACAGCCTCATGAACACTGGCTTTTGTTCCGACGGCTTCGGACTGAGAGTCTGACGGCTTCGGACTGTGAGTCCGATGGCTTCGGACTAAAAGCGTGCTCTCGTCCGGCTTTTGCTTGTCCTCCGTTGGCCAAATCATCAGTACGGCAATGGCTAAGCAGGCTGCTGCGGCGAGTGCTGTCAGGTATGCATATCTCGCTTTTCGTGCAGGCTTGGGGGCAATCTCCTGCATCACGTTGGCCATGAAGTCTGCTGGCACTTCGGGCTTCGTCCGTCGTGCTTCCCTTCGACGCAGGGCCTCGCGTATGTCACTATCTTTCAGTTTGTTCATTTTCTTTCTGTTTAATCATCCGTAATAGCTTCTTCCGAATCCTGTGGAGTCGCTGTGCCAGTGCATTGGGCTCCGCATCCATGATGTAGGCGATGTCTCGCAGCGGACGGTCTTCGTAATAATAGAGGTGCAACAACATCCGTTCGTCAGGCGGCAGGTCGTCGATAGCTTCTTCCATCAGCACTATTCGCTCTTCACGACCCGTCGATAGCTCTTCGTCATCCGATATGGCAGCCACTTCGCTGATGTCCACCATGTAGGGCGCTCGTTGTCGCAGGTGGTCAATGGCTTCGTGATAGGCAATGCGTTGCACCCATGTCACGAACGACGAATCACCACGGAACGACGACAGTTGCCTGAAAGCCTTGACGAAGGCATCCTGTGCCACCTCTTCGGCCTCCCTTCGATCAGATAGCAGTCTGGTCGTGAAGTCGAGCACCTGTGGGGCATGTTGCTGTACCAGTCGGGCGAAATTCTCTTTGCTGATTTCTGTACTCATTTCACAAAATAGACGGCATGCGCTGAGAAATATGACAGCGCATGCCGTTAAAAAGTGTGAACAATGTTTACTATGTTATAGATTTGCCAGCGCGATGACCTTGTCAACAGCAGCGCTGAGGCCATCGACATTCTTACCACCAGCCTGGGCGAAGTGTGGCTGACCACCACCACCACCCTGGATGAGCTTGGCAGCCTCGCGAACCATCTGACCGGCATTCAACCCGTGGTCGCTCACCATATCGTCGCTCATCATGATAGAGAGCTGGGGCTTGTTGTTCTCGTGGGAACCGATGACGCATAGCAGCGAACCCTCTACTGCAGCACGAACCTTGAAAGCCAGGTCCTTGGCGGCAGCAGGCGACATGGGCAGGACACTGGTAATGACCTTTACGCCATTCACCTCGCGGGCTTTCTCAACCAGTCGCTGGGCAGCACGCTCTACAGCCTGAGCCTGGAAACCTTCAATCTCCTTCTTCATGTGGTCGTGTTCCTCAATATATTTCTGGATAACTGCCTGCAGGTCCTTGGCGTTGTTGAAGAACGACTTGATGCTGTTCAGAATGTCCTCCATCTGGTAGAGACGCTCCTCGCAGTCGCGACCTGTGGTAGCCTCAATACGACGGATACCAGCGGCAACGCTGCTTTCAGAGAGTATCTTGAAGAAACCGATACGACCTGTCGAAGTGGCGTGGATACCACCACAGAGCTCGCACGACGGACCAAAACGCATGACGCGCACCTTGTCGCCGTACTTCTCGCCAAACAGGGCGATGGCACCCAACTTCTTGGCTTCGTCCATCGGCATGTCGCGATGTTCGTCGCGTGGCAGGTCCTGACGAATCATGTCGTTGACCATACGCTCCACCTCACGAATCTGCTCGGCAGTGACCTTCTCGAAGTGAGAGAAGTCGAAACGCAGTGTGTCAGGACTTACAAACGAACCTTTCTGCTCCACATGGTCGCCTAATACTTGCTTCAACGCATAGTCGAGTAGGTGAGTGGCAGTGTGGTTGGCAGCAGAGGCGTCACGCTTGTCAGTATCTACACAAGCCATGAACTGGGCCGATGGGTCCTTAGGCAACTGCTTCACGATATGGACGGTCTGGCCGTTCTCGCGCTTTGAGTCGATGACCTGAATGGTTTCGTTTTCAGAAACGAGCACACCTTGATCGCCAACCTGTCCACCCATCTCGCCATAGAAGGGGGTGGCAGAGAGCACGATTTCATAGAACTCGTTCTTCTTCTGCGTCACCTTACGATAGCGCAGAATCTCGCACTCGTATTCCGTGTAGTCGTAGCCCACGAACTGCTGTTCGCCAGCCTTCAGCTCCACCCAGTCACTATTCTCAACGGCAGCGGCATTACGGGCACGCTCCTTCTGTTTCTGCATCTCGACATTGAACTGCTCCTCGTCAACGGTGAAGCCATTCTCACGACAAATCAACTCTGTGAGGTCGAGGGGGAAACCATAGGTGTCGAACAAGCGGAAAGCCTGTACGCCATCCAACTGGTTCTTACCCTGAGCCTTCAGTTCGGCCATGGCCTTGTCGAGCAAAGAGATACCCTTGTCGAGGGTTCGCAAAAAACTGTCTTCCTCTTCCTTAATGACCTTGGTAATCAACTGCTGCTGAGCCTTCAATTCAGGGAAGGCGTCGCCCATCTCGTGAACGAGGGTGGGGACGAGCTTGTAGAGGAAACCGTCCTTCTGTCCGAGGAACGTGTAGGCATAACGTACGGCTCGACGCAGAATACGACGGATGACGTAGCCAGCCTTGGCGTTAGAGGGCAGCTGACCATCGGCTATCGAGAATGAAACGGCACGCAGGTGGTCGGCACAGACACGCATGGCGACGTTGATATCATCCTGTTCCTTGCTGATAGGACTAACTGTCTCTTCTTCGAAAGTGAAGTACTTCAGCCCTGTGATGTCCTGTTCGGCCTTGATGATGGGCTGGAACACGTCAGTGTCATAGTTAGAGTGCTTGCCCTGCATCATGCGTACCAGACGCTCGAAGCCCATACCGGTGTCGATGACGTTCATCGACAGCTTCTCCAACGAACCATCGGCTTTGCGGTTGAACTGCATGAACACGAGGTTCCAAATCTCGATGACTTGTGGGTCGTCCTGGTTGACGAGTTCACGCCCCGTTTTGCCAGAAGCAGCCTTTTGCTCAGGGGTACGAGAGTCAACGTGAATCTCAGAGCAAGGTCCGCAGGGCCCCGTATCGCCCATCTCCCAGAAGTTGTCGTGCTTGTTACCATTGATGATGTGATCCTCAGGCACGTGCTTAGCCCAGTATTTGGCAGCCTCGTCGTCGCGAGGAATGTTTTCCTCGGGTGAACCCTCGAAAACAGTAACATACAGGTCCTCAGGATTCAGCTTCAGCACATCCACCAGATACTCCCACGCCATATCGATGGCACCCTCCTTGAAGTAGTCGCCAAACGACCAGTTGCCGAGCATCTCGAACATGGTGTGGTGATAGGTGTCGTGACCGACTTCCTCCAAGTCGTTATGCTTACCGCTGACACGCAGACACTTCTGAGTATCCGCACGACGACGCGGTTCTGGGTCGCGCGTACCTAATATTATATCTTTCCACTGGTTCATACCAGCGTTGGTAAACATCAGGGTGGGGTCGTCCTTGATGACCATTGGTGCTGAGGGCACAATGGCATGCTGTTTTGACTCGAAGAATTTCTTGAACGAGTCGCGAATCTCATTAGCGGTCATCATACAGCTTACTCCTCGTTATCACTTGGTTCAGCAGCCTTGAATGAGGCCAAATCCTCTACCTGGAATGCCTTGATGTATGCGCTCTTACCGAGAACATCCTCCTCGGTCATGCGAACATAGACGTTAGCACTCTTCTCGAAGAGCTCTGGAGCCTTGGTGGCGTCGCGCAGGATGAGCAGGCTCATTACCAACTCAGCGGTCATATCGTAGAGACGGCGAGCCAGGAAATCCTGAGCGTCCTGATTATCCAGAGCCTTAACATTGTTAAGAGCCTCCTCGTAAACAGGAACGAGCTTCTCAACGCGTGCCTTCAGGTTCTTCAGGCTGTCGCTAACCTCGAGACCTGCCAGCATGTCCTTGATATTGTTGAGCATGGTGCCGTTGGTGATGTAGCGGATAGCAGCAACAACCTGCAGCTGAGTGGTACCCTCGTAGATAGAGAAAATACGTGCATCGCGGAACAGACGCTGGCTCTTGTACTCCATGATGAAACCTGAACCACCGTGGATGCTGATAGCATCGTAAGCGTTCTGGTTGGCGTACTCAGAGTTCATACCCTTGGCCAGCGGCGTGAAGGCATCGGCCAGACGCTGGTACTTCTTCAGTTCCTGCTTCTCCTCGGGCTCCAACTTGCGATCGCGCTCGATATCCTCGAGGCACTTGTAGATGTCTACATAACATGCAGTTTCATACAAGAGAGAACGACCAGCATCAAGCTTAGCCTTCATGCGAGAAAGCATATCGTAAACAGCGGGGAAGTTGATGATCTTGTCACCAAACTGCTGGCGCTCCTTAGCGTATGCCAGACCCTCGTTGTATGCCTCCTGCTCTACACCTACTCTCTGTGCTGCGATACCCAGACGGGCACCGTTCATCAGAGCCATCACATACTTGATCAGACCCAGACGAGTGCTACCGCAGAGTTCTGCCTTAGCGTTCTTATAGGTGAGCTCACAGGTAGGTGAGCCGTGGATACCGAGTTTGTGCTCGATGTGACGTACGTCAACA
>JAEEGK010024779.1_pt1 | contig 12399 bp, 13 predicted proteins | sample 8958771 | NCBI WGS metagenome assembly JAEEGK01 (sample SAMN16246547, study PRJNA631951) | gut metagenome | biome: gut microbiome; feature: rumen; material: SC-attached | host: Bos | place: Iran: Karaj | collected 2018-10 | reverse complement strand
CATGATAAATTCGTGGTTATGGGCTGTGGCCAAGTACAAACCAGAAAAGGTGTTGTGGACTTCGTAGAAGTCGCTAAACGCAATCCTGATAAGATGTTTGTCTGGGCGGGTGGATTCTCCTTTGGTAAGATGACCGATGGTTATAAAGAACTTAAAGCAATCATGGATAATCCTCCAGAAAACGTGAAGTTCATCGGTATCATTCCACGTGTGGAAATGAACGGAATCTTCAATATGTGTGACTTATTATTCATGCCATCATTATCCGAATTATTCCCAATGGCTATCTTAGAAGCGGTTAATTCCTTCAAGCCTGTCTTATTAAGAGACTTAGAATTATACGAAGAAATCTTATTTAAAGATAAAGAATGCTACGCGATTGGTAAAAATGTCGATGAATTCGATGAACAAGTTAAGAAACTCGCCAGCGATAAAGCTTATTACGATAAATATTCCAAAGGTAGTAAAGTCATCTCTGATTTCTATTCCAAAGAGCACGTCAAAAACATTTGGAGAGAATACTATCCAAGAATCTTAGAGAAATGGGCTCCTAAGAAAAAACTTAGAAAGAGAAAATAGAATAATGGACTCAATAAGAGTCCTTTTTTCTTGTTTATTAAATTTGAGTAAATTGTTTATTGTTTCCACTATTTGTTTACTAAAGAGGGAATTAAAATAAAAGCATGAAAAGAGCACTTAGATTTTTACTTCTAGCACCCTTCTTGCTTTCAGGTGTTGGTTGTAAACAAACAAACAAAAATATGAAACCTGTAGATGTAGTTATTATTTCCGGACAATCCAACGCAGTTGGCTGTACCCATTCAAATGAAATTATGAACTGGGAAGGTAACGGGGTAGAAAAATACTCCGAATATCAAATGGGCTATAAAGATATGCAAATAGCCTATGACTGTTGGACATTAACATGGAATGACTTAGGACAAGTCACTGGCCGTGTTAGTCAAAATCAATCCAGAGGCAACAATTTCGTCAGAGTGGCATTAGGCCAAGGAAATGGTCCTCAAACATTTGGACCAGAAATTGGTATTGCAGAAGCTATGCATGAAAAATATGCAAATAAATTATTCCTTATTAAGTTTGCCTGCGGTGGTTCCTCACTTAAAGGTGATTGGCTTGATAAGAGAAATTCGATGTATCCAAAAATGATTAACTACATCGATATGCAAATTAAAAATTTGAAAGATAAAGGATACTCCCCCACAATTAAAGCATTCTGCTGGATGCAAGGCGAAGGCGATTCTTATCCAGGATATTACAGTGTTTATAAACAAAACTTAGAAACATTCGTTGGTAACTTAAGGCAAGACCTCGCTAAATATTCCCGTAAAGAAGGACTTCCATTCATTGATGCAAAAGTCAATCCAGATAGAAGCGTTTGGGATTATAGTCCTGAAGTGAATGCGGAAAAAGAAGCATTCGCTGCGGAAAGCGATTTGAATATTCTCATCGATACAATTGAAGCAGGAATGCACACTGATCAAGAACCTTGGGGCAATATTGATAAATGCCACTACGACAGTGAATCAGAAGTATTATTAGGTCACTTATTCGCAGAAGCATTTGAACCGTTCTTAGAACCAGTTAAATAACTATTAAAAAAAGGCCACCAAATGGTGGCTTTTTTATTGGAACGCATTTTGTTATTTGTTGTCGCTTATAATTTGCTGGCAATACTCCCTTAAAGGTTTTATATCATTGATAGCAGTACTCCAAACATCATCCATTTTTACAGTTCCATAGCCATGGCCAATTCTATCTCTCATTCCTTTAATTTGGCTCCATGGCACGCCATTATATTGATGAATAAATTCCAAAGATAAATTTTTAGCCAATTCACCTATTTGGAAAATGTTGAAACACACTATTTCTTGAATATCTTTGCTTTTATCAAATTCTAACTTTGAAATGTCGATAGTTTTTTCTTCAATTCTTTCACAATGACTAATGATGTTAAGCGTTATGCCTTTTTCTTTTGTCCCAAGCATAATTCAATCATGTCCTCCTCTAGTTGCTCTCTAAAGTAGTCATGCATTTGGGAACCAATAAATACAACATCAACTTTTTTACCTAATGCAGTTTCCAATTCATCAGAAAAAGAAACTTCATCATAAAGATTTTTAATGTCGCCAGAAGAACAATATAAATCTACATCACTATTACTATTTGCTTCGCCTCTAGCATAACTACCAAATAGATAGACATCTTCAACCTTATGTTTAGCCATTATTGGTTTAATGCGTTCCTTGATTTGCTTAACGGTTAAAACACTAGAATCGATGTCTTCTAATATTAAACTGGTGATATAGCTGTTCCTATTAGGAATGTTATCTAACTTATTGATCAATTCATTATCAGTTTTCTTCACACGAAACTGATACATTTTATATTTGTTCTTATTGTAGTTACTGATGTAAGCAATATGATTTGATGCCATAATGTTCTCCTTTCTGCATATATGATATCATATATACTTACTAATGTAAAAGAGAAGAAAAAAGTCGCCCATAATAGGACGACATGTTTTAAATTTATTAAAGATTACGCCATTAGCTGACGGATTACTTTTTCGCAATCTTCAGGTTTCATAATCTTAGGAACTGGATAACCTGGATTACCTTCTTTAAGAGCTCTCTTAACTAATAATGGAATATCTTCTTCTTTGATAAAATCAAACTTCTCTGGAATATTCATTTCTTTATTCATGCGTTTGATTTCTTCAATGAAAGCATTTGCTTTTTGCTCATCAGTCATTTCTTCTGTGGTGATTCCAATAATATCAGCGAGTCTCGCTAATCTCTTGTGTGCGGACTTTCCATACCATTCAAGAACATATGGCATAATGACCGCATTCGCTAAACCATGAGGTGTTCCATACATACCGCCTAAATTGTGTGCGATTGCGTGTACATATCCAACGAATGCACGTGTGAATGCACAACCTGCATAATACGATGCTTTAAGCATATTGTGTCTAGCATTCATATCTTTGCCATTGTGATACGCTCTTTCGAGGTTTTGATGGATTAAGATTGTCGCATCTTCTGCGTATTTAATCGTAGATTTAACATTACTTTTACCAATATATGCTTCCACAGCGTGTGTAAGTGCATCCATACCTGTTGTGCTTGTGATGTGTGGAGGTAAACCTATTGTTAAAGCAGGATCTAATACTGCATATTTTGGACGTAACGCCATATCCGCAATTGCGTTCTTTTCATGTGTTTCTGGATCGGTCACGACTGCGGCTAATGTGGTTTCAGAACCAGTACCTGCAGTTGTAGGTACAGCAAAGAATGGAGGAAGTTTTCTTCCTACCTTAAGGTATCCTCTCATTTTTCTTACTGATTGTTTTGGCTTCACCACTCTTGCGCCTGCAGCTTTTGCGCAGTCCATTGGTGAACCACCACCAAAGGCTATAATACCTTGGCAGTTATGATTGATATATGCATCTTTACAACATTCAATGTTAGGAATTGTTGGATTTGGTTGGACATCGTCATAGACGACATAATAAATACCTTGTTTTTGAAGTTCTAAAAATAATGGATCTAAAAGATGGAGACTCATTAAACCTTTATCGGTAACTATAAGTACTCTATTAATGCCTTTTCTTTTAATGAATGCGGGTAGTTGTAAAACAGCACCTTCACCATCAAATACAGTTGGTTCTTTCCAGTTCATAAAACATAAACCAAGTTTTAGAATCTTTTGGTTAATGCGGTACCAACATTTTTTAAGCGCCCAACACATAAGTAATCTCCTCGCTTATTTTCTAATCAAATTATAGCAAAGTATTTAATAAATGATTTTTTAATTCGATAAACACGACAAAAAAATGAAAGAAATAAAAAACCGCACTTTTGCGGCTTTAACTTTATTTTAATAAATCAGAGACTTTATCTTGCTCAGTTATTTCTCTTATTACTTTGCAAGGGTTACCAACAGCTAAAGAATTCTTAGGAATAGAACGAGTCACTACTGAACCAGCGCCTATAACAGAACCCTCTCCTATTGTGACTCCACCAACAATTATTACATTAGAAGCAATCCAGCAATTGTCTTCAATTATAATGGGCTTTCCATATTCATCATCGGTCATTTGACCGTTTTGTTTTTGATATAAATTTCTTTCTTGATATCTAAATGGATGCAATGGAGTAACTATACTAACACCTGTTCCCATAAAAACATTTTTACCAATGGTAACTGGACAAGTATCTAACACAGTTAAATTGAAATTCGCGTAGGAATTATCACCTATAGAAATAAAACATCCATAGTCTAAATAAATAGGACCTTGAAGATAAACGTTCTTCCCTAATTTGATGCCCAATTCTTTTAAAATTGCATCTCTTTTTTCAAAATCATCTTCAGTTGTATTGTTATATTCTAAACAAAGTTTATGCGATTTCTTTCTTAATGCTAAAAGTTCCTCATCACTTGGATCATAGATAAGGCCTTTAAGCATTCTTTCTTTTTGTGTCATATAATTCCCCTTTATTTATTTGATTTTGAGAGTTTTTAAATATAGTTTGTGTTCTTCACTTACGCGGAATGACTCCACTGCCTTTTGAATAGCTTTGTTGTGGATGGACTTACTAAACCAGTTTTCTTCGATAACTTTAACAAACGATTCATAGTTCTTTGCTAAACCAGTGGCAAGATACCACGCGATCATCATTTCTACATAATAATCATCTAGTTTGATTTCCCTTACTCTAAGTAAGTGTTCTTCTTCGAAGTTTTCACTAAGATAATAATTCATTAAGCACTTAACCGCATATCTAACGCGATATAGTTCATCGCTTTTTAACCACTTATATATTTCTTTAATTAACTGAGGTCTATATTTAACTAAGTTCTTATTACAAATTGTGTCGCAAACTGACCAGTTAGTAACATATGGTAAGAACTCATTAACATAGTTAAGGAATGTATTATAGTCTTTCATATTTGAAAGAATAAACGCATGCAAAATATTCTCTTCATGATATTGATGAGGAAGATCATTTAAGAATCCTAATCTATCTTTTTCTGATAATTCTTTTGCGTATCTCTTAATGATTGGTAATCTAACTCCAATAAATGTCTTTTCATCAACATTAGGAATTAAAGGCAAAGTAAAGTTTCGATATTTGATATCTTGCTCAGATAAAAGATATTCTCTTATTTTGTTCATAAAATAATTGTAACAAAAAACCGTCTTCAAGACGGTATTTATTTATTCGGTTTAATCGGTTGGATGATCTGGTCCACCTATCCATTTGAAATGGACATGTTTTTCATCATCACCATGGCCTTGTCTATGATCCACCATAATGCCATCACTATTAAATTCAACAATGTAGCCATAGTAATTTACATCAGATAGATATTTAAATCCATAATCATATATGTAAAAGATGTCGTCATCTGCTCTCGGTGACAAAAGACAAGCTTTTAAGCTTAGTGAATACATTTTAAACATTTCAATAGATGTCTCTTCTTGCCAAGTAGCAGGATTTTGTTCTTTTTCTTCTAATTCTGAAAAGTAAATTGTAGTAGGGTCGAGATATACGTTTCTATCTGGAAATTCGCCAGAACAAATAAAACCGGTATAATTTCTAGGTTTTTTGTCAGCTTTTTCAGCAGCAGCACGAAATTCTGCAAAAGTTACTCCTTCTCTTTTAGGAGTGAATTTATCAATGAGTTTTGACCAATTGCAACTTGTTAAAGCAAAAGGAAGAATGAGAATAGGAAAAGCAAACATCTTTTTCATATAAAGCACCTCTACTTCTGTTTTTATTATAAAGTGGAGAAAATACCTAATGGTATAAACCCAAATATTTCATGTAATAAAATTGAAAAAAGCCGTCCAAAATGGACGACTTATTTTCGTTTTATCAATGCTTATTGAAAATTAAGTGTATTTAAGATTGTGGTTGTTCCATCACTTGCAGAAACGATACACGCTCTATATTCGCTTTTTGAATTCCAATCAACAAGCATGAATTCAACAGTGATTTCACGGTCATCACTGAAAGCATCAAACGCTGAATATTGAGTACCACTACCAGCGTAGAGCGAGAATTCTTTATCATGAGCGGCATTACTCAAATAATAGTTTGTGGAATATTGAGAACCTGATTTTCTTAAATGACATTTAGCAACATAGACATTACATGTTAAATCTTCTGTTGCTTGTTTATTCTTTTCACTAGTAACGATTTCATCGAATGTCTTATTAGTGATAAATGTTGATTTATCATATGGATGGTTGCCAAATAAGTTAACAACACATGTCGCATTATCAATACAGGATTGGCCAACGTTACTAGATCCTGATTTGACGATATGTTTTCTACTACCTTCCATTACTACTTCATTACCAATGGCAATTCCTTCCATCTCTTCTTTAGTGGTTCTAACTGCGATAACTCCAGTTCCGTCATTGATATAGAATCCAGTTTGATTCACTAATGAGGACATAACGATTCCTTTAACACAAACAGAAGTATCGTCTTCTTCGTTAATCACATCAGCGATAGATTCTGTTTCGGGAAGTACTGAATCAATAACTTTAAAGGAAATGACTTTATTAACAGTAACTCCGTTATATGTTGCAGTCATAGTGACATTAACTTGAGCAACACCGTTAGCGATATGCATAACTAATTTGTCGTTTTCTTCATTAAAAGTAACTAACTCACTATTAGAGGTATAAGCAACTGTAACATCACTAAATGGAATATATTCATTACTAATAGAAGTAAGTAACTCTAATGATGGATCAGAACTATATTCCGCTAAGAATTGTTTAGAAGCGTAATAATCTAACGCAAATTGTGCTTTTTGTTCATCAGTCATAGAGAAGGTTGTATTTTCTTCTACTTTGATTGGCATTAAACGATAGAAGATACCAGAGTTTGTTGATTTTGCGTTATGAACAGCGACATAGACTGTGCAAATCTTTCCATCATATGCATCTAAGTAATTGAAATCGCTTCCATTACATAATGTGTATACGTATGAGCCTGTTTCATTATCTAAATCATTAATGTAATAGTTAACAAATCCTGTACCAGGAACTTTATTAACAATCGCGGTAACTTTATGGATTAAAGTTGTAATGTTATTTGTTAATGGAGTATCCATGATGTTCTTCATGGTTGTTTCTTGTATCCAACTCTTTAAGAAATCTTTATTCTTTCCTAAAGAACTTACAAAGATTGCCTTATCTAATTGGATAGAACCTTGATAGCCAAATGTTTGAGCAAAGCCAAGTTCGCTTTCAAGGATGTATTCGGTTTTAGTACCAGCGACTTTAACTTCTTCACCAACTTCCACTCTTCCAGCAATCTCTGGACTATAGACATAAATTGAAGAAGTATCATCAACGAGATAAACACCACTAGGAACTTTGCCGTTAGAGTAGGTAATTGTGGCAACAACTCCTTGAACAAGGACTTTACTATTATTTGCTGCCCCTCTAGCGTTATTAATATTCATTGACTCATAATCATGAACATCAACATCATCTTGATGAGACACCATTTTCATTAACCAAGATTGTCCCATCTCTGGATTACCATTATATGTTTTCACAAATCCATATAAGAATACTTCATCATTCGTGTAGGGCTTAGTTGTTAGATCGCTATATTTTGTTGTGCCATCACTTGAATAAACGCCATAGACATATAAGTCTTTAACGCCATCAGTGATATACATTTCGCCATATGTAGGATTGCTAATGCTTTTTACTGTTCCTGTTACATATTGCTTTTCACTAGTGCCTTCTGTTCCCACTTGATTAGCTAAAGCAACCGCTTCACTAACTGTTAAATAAGTTGGTTCAACAGGTGTTGGTTCAACAGGTTTTGCTGGCTCTTCTTTATGGCCACACGAAGAGAGGATTAACCCGCTAAGCATTAATCCTAAGAATATCAGTTTTCTTCTTTTCATAAGAAACCCCCTATATTAATTGAGCCTTTTATTATAGCAAAAAAAGATATTAAATCTAAGAAAATTGCATATTTTTTACTAAGTAATAAGAGAAAATTGAATTTTTTATTAGTCAGTGTGGCACTTTTATGATACTCACTATGCAATAATACTCGCAGAGAAGAGAGCAGATCTATGAAAACGAACTACTAAGATAATTTAAGTAATAGAGTGAGTGAATAATAGTTAGTTGTTATATATGTATCGGTGGGAAAGTAATAAAAAAAGATCTAGGGTTAGTAGATCTTATTTTTTGTTTTTGTGTGTAAGTTATCTGTGTTAATTATTGAATAGAGTTTTGTGTCTAAGTATGAATAATTAAGTTTAGATAATTACAATTAAATCAATTGATTAGTCTTCAACATATGGGAGAAGAGCCATGAATCTCGCTCTTTTGATAGCGACGGCTAATTCTCTTTGGTGTTTCGCACATGTACCTGTTCCTCTACGTGGAGAAATTTTTCCATTTGGAGTAATCATGGTCTTTAATGTTTCGATATCTTTGTAATCAATAAATTTAGATTTGTTCTTACAGAACACACACACTTTTTTGTGTGGTCTAACTTTTCTAAATGCCATTTTCAATTTTCCTTTCTAATTAGAATGGAAGATCATCGTCAGGCAAATCTAACGCATCGAGATTTTTGCTTTCATCTTGGTTTTGGACATCACTTTCGAAACCGCTGTTATCGGCTTCTGCTTGTCTGCCTTCACCTTTTGGTTCTAAGAATTGAACTGAATCACATAAAACTTCGATGACTGTCACTTTAACGTTATCTTTATTAAGATAGCTACGTTGATTCAAACGTCCGACGATACCTACCAATGAACCTTTCTTAAGGAACTTGCTCATATTGTCTGCAGATTGTTGGAATGCTGTGCATGGAATAAAGCTTGCGCTCTTGGTTCCATCAGGATTCTTTTGACGATTGTCGACCGCAACTGTGAATGAACACACAGATGTTCCTGAATTGGTTGTTCTGAGTTCAGGGTCGCGTGTTAAACGACCAACTAAAACTACATTGTTAATCATAAGATTATCCTCCTTATTCTTGTTCAGCGAGAATTAAGAATCTTAAGACATTTGCATCGTGACGAACTTTACGATTGAATTCATAAAGTGCAGTTTGCTCGGCCAAGACTTTGAGGACGACATAGTATCCTTTAACTTCATCGTTAATTGGATAAGCGAGATCGCGTAAGCCAAATGCTTCATCGGTTTTTTCAACCTTAGCACCATTCTTTGTTAAAAGATTGGCGAGTTTTTCCATTTGGGCCTTGCGAGCTTCTTCGTCTAAGTTGGCTCTTAAAATGTACATAATTTCGTATTTGCGCATTTTCGTACCTCCCTTTGGTCTTCTGGCTATTTTCATAGCAGAGAGTCATGCTTATAAAAAGCAATAGTATTATACATATTACATATTTAAGTTGCAAGCGCGTAAGAAAACTAAAATTTTCGCCTCCTACTTATACATAGTGATTGAAATAATTATTTTTCGCAGAGAAAAAAAGGAACCATAAATGGTTCCAAATTTTTATTTATCCCTCATTGTTGGGAATAAGATAACTTCCCTAATTTGAGGTTGGTTAGTTAATAACATTGTGAGACGGTCAATGCCCATGCCCACACCACCTGTAGGCGCCATGCCGTACTCGAGTGATTCAACGAAGTCGACATCCATATCTGATGCTTCATCATCACCAAGTTCTTTGGCTTTAAGTTGATCAACAAATCTTTGTCTTTGATCGATTGGGTCATTAAGTTCGCTATATGCGTTAGCGAGTTCGCGTCCGTTCACGAATAATTCGAATCTTTCTGTGAAGCGTGGATCTTTACCTTTCTTAGTTAAAGGAGACACTTCAATTGGATAGGAATAAACGAATGTTGGTTGAATTAAATCGTCTTGGCATAACTCTTCAAAGAATTCGTTCATTACATAACCTACAGTATTCTTGAATTTGTCTAAGTGAATTTCGTATTTATCTGCAAGAGCTTTCGCTTCTTCGAATGAAGTAATTTTGGAGAAATCGATTCCGGTTTTTTCTTTAATTAAATCATTCATGGAGATCCATCTGAATGGTGATTTGAAATCAATTGTCTTTCCTTGATATTCAACGATTGCGGAACCTGTCACTTCTTTAGCAACTGTTCTGATCATCTTTTCTGTTAAAGCACCGATACCTTTTAAATCAGAGAAAGCTTGATAGATTTCGATGGTTGTGAATTCTGGGTTATGACTTGCATCCATACCTTCATTTCTGAATAATCTACCAATTTCATACACTCTTTCCATACCACCAACAATTAAACGTTTTAAGTTCAATTCTGTGGCAATTCTCAAATAAAAGTCTTTATCTAAGGCATTATGATGTGTAACGAAGGGTCTTGCCGCAGCACCACCTAAGATTGGATTTAAGATTGATGTTTCGACTTCAACGAAATCATTGGAATCTAAGAATCTTTGAATTCCTCTGATTATTTTTGGACGAGCGAATGCAACCTTGCGTGCTTCCTCATTCATAATCAAATCGAGGTATCTTCTTCTGCTTCTTTCTTCAACATCAACTAAGCCATGGAATTTTTCTGGTAATGGATGTAAGCATTTTGTGAGATGTGTATATTTTTCCACGCGAATAGTTAATTCGCCTGTTCTTGTCATCATGACACGGCCTTTTAAACCAACGATATCACCGATATCTGCAAGACGGAAAACATCATAGGCTTTTTTACCTACAACATCGATACCAATGTATGCTTGAATATGACCTGTTTTATCTTGTAAATTAACGAATGAAGCTTTGCCCATTCTTCTGATATTCATTAAACGTCCCGCAACAGAAACGACTAAATTCATTCTTTCTAACGCTTTATCGGATTTCTTGTTGCAGAGTTTTCTAATTTCAGAAACGTGATGAGAAACTTTATATGCCTTTCCAAAAGGATCAACGCCTAATGCTCTATATTTTTCGAGCTTGTCACGTCTAGCTTGTTCTTGGTCATTTAATACTACTTTATTATCCATAATAATACCTCACTAACTTTCTTATTATATTTGAATCATTTGAATTTTCATACTGAGAATTCAATATTGTTTTCTTTCGCTACATCTTGGAGAATGCACTTTAGCGATTCTAAGGACACTAATTCAGAACTTAATCTCAATCTATATCCTTTGCAGTTTTTAATTCCTACAAGGAACTTAGGAGCTATGCTCCTGTAAATGCGCATTCCTCTATCTTCGCCTTTTTCTTCAACAACTTTAGTGCCTAATTCGTAGCACCACTCAAGTTGTTCTTTTAATGAAGGACTTTCAAGTCTATTTCCTGACTTAAAATATTCGTTTATTTGAGTTAGCAAGAACGGATTGCCTACTCCGCCTCTTGCCACCATCACAGCATCAGCACCAGTAATTTCTAATGCCTTTATTGCATCATCCAAAGAATAGATGTTTCCAGAGATAACTAATGGGACTTTCATTTGACTTCTTAAGTTTTTAAGCATGTCATGATGTGGCTCTCCTAAATAGAGTTCTTTTTTAGTCCTTGAATGAATGGCAATCATATCTACTCCAGCATCTTCAAGCTCACGAATGACATCAAGATAATTGATCGATTTCGCATCCCATCCAAGTCTAATTTTTGCGGAAATTGGTTTATCAGTTACCTCTTTCAAAGCACGAATAATATCGCCACATAATTTTGGATTTTTCATTAATGCCGAACCAGAACCGGAATCAACAACTTTAGGAACTGGACAGCCCATATTCACATCAAAGAAATCTATATCAGGATTCGCTTTTAATGCGATTTCTGCGGCTTTTTTAATATAAATCGGGTCATGTCCGAATAATTGAACTCCCGTTAAATAATTTCCTCGTTTGAAATCAATATAGCTCTTAGTTTCTTCATTTCCATAGAAAAGTCCCATATCTGAAACCATCTCTGTAACGCATATTCCAAAACCAAAATTAGCCATAAATTCTCTATAGCTTCTAAAGGTAATTCCCGCCATTGGAGCAAGGACTACTTTACTATCAATTTCAAACTTACCAAATTTCCACATAGAAAAAAGAGAGGCGAACCTCTCAATTATTCTCCTTTACTCTCTTCTGGAACTTCTGGAGCTTGTTCACTCTCAGGTTGTTCAGCTTGAGGTTCTGGTTGAACAACTTCTTCCACTGGAGCAGATTTAACTTCATCACGTTTAAGGTGACGATGCTCTAATAAGTAATCAATCTCTTCAGCAGTGATTTGTTCATGTTCTAATAATGTCTTAGCAATGAGTTCGACATCTTCTTTGTTGTCTCTAATAATCTTGAGTGCTTGTTCGTGAGCATCTTCGATGATCTTACGAATTTCTGCATCAATCTTAGTAGCGGTTTCAACAGAGAAGTT
>JAEEGK010024778.1_pt1 | contig 12399 bp, 11 predicted proteins | sample 8958771 | NCBI WGS metagenome assembly JAEEGK01 (sample SAMN16246547, study PRJNA631951) | gut metagenome | biome: gut microbiome; feature: rumen; material: SC-attached | host: Bos | place: Iran: Karaj | collected 2018-10 | reverse complement strand
CAGAATGAAGGGTATTGATAAATTAGAAATTAGGAATTAGAAATTATGATTACCAAAAGCATATATAAGAAAATAGGTGTGTTCTGTGCAGTCTGTGGTCTTTTAACCTCGTGCGCAGAGGACACCACCGAACCCGTGCTGCAGTTGCGACAGGCGGCTACGCTGAATGCTGTCAGCCCTGCCGACATCACCATCACTAAGGACAACAGCACGGCACAGTTCCCTGAGATTACTTGGGAGAAAGCCAACTATGGAACAGGTGCAGTGGTAAACTACGCAGTAACACTGACAAACAATAATAATCAGATGAGTGTTGTCATCGGTGAAACAGGCGACTCAAAACTATCATTCACCAATGCTGAGATGAATAGTATCCTTGCTAGCATCGGGGCATATCCTGGCCAGGCTTACGACTTTACCGTGTCGTTGAAATCAACAGCATTCAATGTCTATCAAGATGAAGCCACAAACACGGTTTCGTTCCGTGCCACTCCCTATGACCCCAATGTTGATGATATAGACTGGCCCTACGCCTATGTCGCAGTGGGCTATCCCAACTGGGACTTTACAACAGCTTATGTGATTGGCGACCCTGACGGCGACGGGGTTTATCAGGGCTGGGTACAGTTTGGCAAAGCCACGACATTCGCCATCCTTGACGGCAAGGACATTACAAAGGTATTGGCAGAAGGTCAGGAAGTGACTGAAGAGGGTAAAGGATTTGTAGAGGTAATACTACAGACAGATGGTACCGTGAGCCAGTCCGTACCATGTAATATATGGGGTGTTATCGGTGATGCCACTTCTGGCGGTTGGAGCGATGACACTAAAATGGAATATGATTCAGACACTCAGCTTTGGACTGTAATTACCTCTTTGACTGACAAGGAGTTTAAGTTCCGTGCCAACAACGACTGGACCATCAATTATGGTGGCGATGGCGTGACAGAGAACGGGCTTGCTCCAAGTGGAGCCAATATCAAGGTTCCCAAAGAAAGTGCCTATATCATTACGCTCGACTTGACCACAGCAGGTAAATACACCTACTCTATGGAAGAAACAACCATTGAACAGAGTAGCGCCTTTATGACATTGCCTGGCAGTTATCAGGGCTGGAGTCCTGAGGCTGAGAGTGCCTATCGTGTTGTATCTGAAGCCCGCGACTTCAAATACACGGGAGCCTACTATTTTGCTACCGGCACGGAATTCAAGTTCTACGATAGTGGCTCATGGATTGGCATTGTGGGCGACATCAGTTGGAACGATAGTCATACAAAGGGGGACTTCGTGATTGGAGACGGTGCGAATATTGTCATCACAGAAGGTGCTTTCTATAAAATTACTGCTGATACTAAAAAGATGGTGGCTTCAATCGCTAAAACAGGCTGGGAGGTCATCGGTGATGCAACGGCTGGCGGTTGGGATAAAGGTCAAGTGATGGATTACGATCCAGAAATCGGCACCTGGTCTACAGTGATAACCGTTACCGATGGTGACATTAAGTTCCGTTGGGACGCTTCGTGGACAATTAACCTCGGCGGTGACCTAAACGCCTTGACACAGGACGGTCCGAATATTCACGTCAGTGCGGGTACCTATAAAATTGTATTGAATGCCAATAACAATACGGCAACAATTACAAGCATATGAAAAGTTTTAGATTCTATATTATTAGTATTGTAGTTTTCGCAGGTTGTTCATCCGTGAAGGATGAGCAGCCTGCTCTGCTTGACGACGTGATGATGCAGGCGTTCTATTGGGATGTGCCTGTGGATGAACAGGCAAAGAATGGCACTTGGTGGGATCATCTGAGCGAGATTGCACCCGAACTGAGAACTGCAGGCATCAGCAGCCTGTGGACGCCCATTCCCGCAAAGGGCAATTGGGGTATCTATGACAGCGGCTATGGCATCTACGACCATTATGACCTCGGCAATTATGAACAGAAGGGCACTATTGAAACACGCTATGGCAGTCGTGCAGAACTGGAGCAGATGATTAGCGTGATGCACAAAGCGGGTATCAAGGTCTATTCTGACGTGGTGCTGAATCACCTCTATGGTGGTGATGAGAACTTCGAGGCGAACCCGATAGTCACAGCCTATGTCAAAGTGGGACACGGTGAGCCATATCCTGAGAGCGATATCCAATGGAAGAATGAAATGGCTTATACACGTACTCATCTGTTCTACCCTAAGCATACAGGAAATGGTGAACCAGACTACGATTGGCACTATTATCATTTCCATCCGTCTTCTGTCTTGGATTCACTGACCGATTTTACCGACGATGTTCTGCGTCCACGTACCAAGTTCTTCGGTAACGACCTCGACACTTATAACGAGAAAGTGCAGCAGCGGCTCTGCAATTGGGGCCAATGGTTGAAAGGCACGATAGGCTTTGATGGCTTCCGTCTAGATTTTGTGCGTGGTCTGCAGCCAGAGTTTGTCAGCCGATGGGTAAAGGGACTGCCTTTACAAGATGGCAAGCAGCCGTTTATCGTTGGCGAGTATTGGGCTGAAGACGGACGATACATCAAGGAATGGGTAGATAGCGTTGCGAAAGGTGGCGCTGATGTTCATGCCTTCGATTTTCCCATGAAGTTCACACTCACTGAGATGTGTAACAAGTCGGGTAATGAGTTTGATATGTCACGCTTGGCTCATGCGGGGATGATTCGTGGCTTCGGTTTGCCTGTTGATAACGTCGTGACCTTTGTGGATAACCACGACACGGGCAAGGAACATGACAAATGGCTTGTGAAGGATTACGCGATGGCCTACGCCTATATCCTCACCCATGAGGGAACGCCCTGCGTGTTCTATCCTCACTTCTACGCTGTCACCCAGCACGACGTGGAGAACCCATCGCTCGAAGTCACTGCACCATCAGACTTGCAACAGGCCATCCGACAGTTAATCGACATTCGCCGCCAGTATCTTGGAGGCACATTGTCTGTACTGACCGAATCAGACAAACGCCTCTACGTCGCCCGTCGTCAGGGAAACGGCCAGAAAGATGGTGCCATCATCGTACTCAATAACCACGACACCGACACCCTCAGCATCACCCTCAACGTCAATCCCGACGGCTTCACCGACTGGTCAGGCCAAACACTGGTTAATCTTCTTAATCCCAAAGAGACCATCACCATCGGCAATGACGGCCAAGCCACCCTCTCAGCCCCCAAACGTGGTTACTCAATTTGGACTATCCAATAGAGATAAGAAGATGAAACAGAATCTGCCAGTCCGCTACGTTCTATTATCAAAATCGCCCAAAACCCTGAACATTTGTTCAGACTTTCACCCTCAGCATCCACTTTTCTGCCTGTGCCGAGGGCTTTTTCCTTCCTTTTCCGTAACTTCGCAGCAAAAATAACAAATAAAATGAAATGAAACAAGCAAGACTTCTCTTCCTCCTGATTGCCACCCTCGCATTCGCCTCTTGCAAGCCATCGGCACAGCAGACGGTGGCAGATGCGGAACAGCCGACCGACAGCACCGAGGCGGTGACCAGTGCGGACACCCTACGTTTGGTCATCGCCGACAAAAGCCTCTCGCAAACCAACTCCCTCATACGGAGGACACTGAGACTTCCATTGGATTCTATTACAGTAGAAATAGTTAACAATACGGAAAGCACTTGTATGACAGGCGAGGCATACACCATTGAGCAGCAGGTAAACGATGTGTGGACGATACTTCATATCAAACCGAGGAAAGACGGAGCCGTCTATGCCTTCAATGATATTGGCTACGAACTCGCTCCACACAGCACCCGCCTGTTCACTATCCACGTAGATTCAGACAAATACGACTTCGAGAGTGGACGGGAATACCGTATCGTCAAAGAACTTTCCAAATCCAGACAGAGCAATCCCCAAAGAGTCTATTGCTATTTTACAATAGAATAAGCGTCCCCTTGTCGGGGCTTTTTGCCTATCTTTCACTCTTCTTGATCCTTGCCCTCATGCTTCTTACAGACACGCGTTTCACATCAAGGATGGTGGCGATGGACTCGTCATCGAAATGGAGGTCGTCCTGCATGATGAGGAAGATATATTGCGCGGTGGAGAGGCCGCTGTACTTATGTTCCCACTCCTGCCAGCGTTTCGGGCGCAGTTGGGCGAAGTAGTCCACCAGGCACTGTTGTTCCTTGGCGGTGGCCTCGGCTATGCACTGGCGCTGTTGCAACTGGCTGAACATCTGCGTGCCAATCAGCAATGTTCCCGATATGCGCTCCATTCGGTTTTCCAGTTCCTCTTTTAGCCGTGCCATCTCCTGCCCATTCTGCTCACCGCTCTTTTCCAATTGTTCAATATTCGTGCGTAGTTCGCTGATACGACTTGCATCCTCATCCAGTCGGAAACTCAGCCGACGCACCTTCCTACGATGCAACAACATGCCGACCCCGATGGCGAGAGCCACAACTACGATCAGAGCAATTATAAGCCCCTGCATCCACGATGTCCTGCGGTAGAAATCCTTTGTCTGCTGTACCTCGTCGAACTTCTGCTGCCACTCTGCCATTTGCAAAGTCTGATTAACGTATCTCATTGAATCCTCATACGCTTTTACTTGCATCCTTGCTTCTGAAGCCAGTTCTTGATTGCCCGTCAATTCATAAATCTCAGAGAGAAGTTCCATGCACTTCATACGAGTCTTTTGGTCGCAATCAGGCAGCCCCATCTCCATCTTGGCCAGTTTAATGGCCTTCTCATATTCTCCTTGGGCTTTTCGTATGCGAGCCTCTGACAAATAGCCAATATAATTGTAAACATCTGTTTCCTCCCATTTCTTCAAATAAGTTACTGCTTTTTCGACATCTCCATGCTCCTGATAAATCGTTGCCGCCGTAGCAAAGATATTTGCTAAATAGAGAGAGTCAGCATATCGTGTCATTTTGAGCGCTTTCTCCATATAGGCACATGCGCTGTCCACCTGCCCAATGTCCGAATGAGCCGTGGCACATCTGATCAGGCTTCTGAGAATCATCATACTGTCATTGAGTTCGATGTCGCAGTCCAATAACTTATGCGCATATTTTAAGGTTTGTGGATGATTGTTGGAATAGAGGTTGGCTTTGAACAACATCATATAGGTTTTGTGCTTCAACTTGTTGTCATCAGTTTTTTCCGATATCGTTTCAGCCGTTTTAAAGTCAATGATGGCGCCAGGAAAGATGTTAAGCATGTCTCTGATAGCTCCACGGTAAAAATAGGCACAGCCACGATGCCAGTCATCACCATGCTGGTTATAATATGCTATGCTGGCGGAGATGAGCGAATCGTTCTCCGCTATACCATGAGTTTTACAAATCACCATCGTTTTCAGAAGTCCATATTCAGCCTTGTCACCCTCCGTCAGAGAGTCCGTACAAACTATTGCCAAAATGGTTTTTACCGAGTCAGGCCTGTCTTCTATCAGTTCCCATGCCTGTCTTATTAGGGAGTGCTGTCGTTCGGTACAACCAAACATGATAGCCATGACTGCCAGTATGATGAATAGTTTCTTCATATTAATGATTATTTTGCTGCAAAATTACGGCTATTTCATTATATATGCAAGTCTTTTTCATGGTTTTTCCCTCTTTCGCCCGTTCCTCTCAGCCACTTTTTTCTCAGCACATTTTTACTTATCTTCCATATTATCAATACATTATCTTTAAAATACATGCAACACCCCTGATGACGAATTCCCGCCCAAATCCTTGCGCAGTTCACATATTCATCTTAATTTTGCCAGCAGATTAAGCAAAACAAATCATCAAAACGAAAAGATTATGAACAAGAAAAGTATTATTACAATGATGCTCGCCCTCGTTGCAACGGCAGGGCAGGGGCAGACTATACCAAAAGACTGGTTCAAGACCGACACCATTACTATCCGTGGCCGCATTGAGGGTTTCGATGCTGAGCGGTTCGGTTTCACAGCAATGGAATGCTATTTCTACGATGCTATGGAAAAGGATAACAGTACTCTGCTGCTGGAAATTAACTCTGACGGGACATTCGAGAAACGCTTCCCAATCAATTATCCTAGACAACTGACATTCAGCTTCTATGGAGAGTCAAAGGTCGGCTTTTCTAAAATTCCGCTCTTTGCACGTCCCGGTGAGACTACGGACATCACTGTCAAGCAAAACGAAAGTGGACAATATGAGTGCTATTACAATGGTAGTACCAGCAAGGACGTGGAACGTTGGTTGAAATCCGACCTGAGGTTGTTGGAAATGTGCAGTAGGCTCTACGATTTCAAAGGTGATTTCAGCGAGGCCAATGTCATTGCAGAACAGTTGTGGCAGGATATGTCGGCACGTATCGACAGCGTGAGCCGCCGTGACAACTTTACACCCATGGAGATGCAATTAGTGCAAGCAGAGATGCAAAACAAATTTGCCTTTTCCCTGATTAGCTATGCCCTGGAATCTGCAGAAAGGCTTACGCCTTGGCAACAGCAACAAGATGGTAGTTGGCGGCAAATCGTGACCGATAGCGTGAAACTCCGTCTTATCAAGGATGTCAACAATTTCAAATTACTGAAGCGGGTTAATTTCGACAATCCGCTATTGATGACAGACGAGTTCTTTTATTTCACCCTGAGCCGTTTGCATTGGGCGCGTCCCAACCAAGAAACCTCTCTGTCCGGTGTGGAGGGTATCAAGCAGCGAATACGTAATTCTCATGCTGCCTATCAGGAACTGATGGGAACTGACCACCTTACGTTGACAGCGCAATTATGCATCTACAAGTGGATGCAGGAGTCCATTGAAGAATGGAAAATGAATGAGGAAGTGTTTCCGCTCTACCTTTCGTCTTTCTCCCATCCATACGTTCGCCAGAAAGCAGAACAATTCTATCAAGAGCAGACGGCACAGACCGACTTCGCCACACCGCTGCCAAATGGATCAGGTATAGAAATCATACGTAATATCATTTCCAAATACCCAGGTCGTTATTTGATGATTGACTTTTGGGGAATGGGGTGCGGCGCATGCATAATTTCCATTCAGAACAGCAAAAATCTTCGAGCAGAGATTGCCAAGCGTGACGACGTGAAACTCGTCTTTATTTCATACGACAAAACCGCTGGTGGAAGTGATGCCTACAAGAAATTTGTAGCTGAGTGGCTGGCCGATGAAGAGACAATTTGTATTACCGTCACCGACTTCCGCCGTTTACAGGAACTCTTCCACTTCAACGGAGTCCCCTATTACGAGACCATCACGCCCGATGGACGTCATGTCCGTGACGACCTGCGCATAGATGGATATGACAACTTCGACTACGAACTGGAGCGGCTAAAAGAGAAAATCAAATAAAAACGAAATGAACGTGAACAAGAAAACCATCATCACCATCCTGCTCGCCCTCGTAGCGATAATGCTCGTCACTATTATATTGACCAGGCAGGAGAATGAAGTGAAGAGTGTTGAAGCGATATCAAAAGACGCTCAGGAACAGAAGAAGGTGCAAGATGACGCAGTATTAACCTACGACATATCCTCCTTGATGAATTCCGCTTCAGGCTACACCATCGTCATACAGGAATACGTTCAACAGCAGATGATTAACGAGATAAAAATGGATGGGTTCAGTATGTCAAAGAATATTTCCCTTGGTTTTTCTCCTATTCGGACGACAGATTCAATTGAAACTGTCACTATACGCTCTGAGCAGCAAAAGGTCTCATCAAGGGAACTGATTCTAAAACCTGTTCCCGATGCACCTCAAACCCTATTCCTCTACGAAAAAATTCCATACCATATATCAGCGTTATCACTTGACACTTTTATTCCTCTAGCCCTTTATGGTTCTTTTTGGTGGGATTCCGAGTATAAGACATGCCGTTTCTGTGGAGAGCAGGAACTGACGGAGGGAACTGATACCAACGAATACTTTAAACACTCGCCTCATTACTATATTATCGGAGTGAAATTTCACAAATAAAAACAAAATGAATATGAAGAAAAGTATTATTACAATGATGCTTGCCCTCGTGGCAATGGCGGGGCTGGCACAGACAAAGACTGCAACTGTCACAGGTTATTCACCCGCACTTGAGGACAGTACTTTGGTTTTTGCAGGAACAGGTAACTTCCTAAATATTGTAGATACAGTGAAAGACGGACGTTTCGCCTTCACATTACCAGTAGAAGAACTCACCGAAGGCCATCTCTTTCTCAAAGGCAAAAGTTGTCCCAATTTTGCAATGCCCATTTTTCTCAGCCCTAGTATTAACGTAAAACTTACGGGTACTGACAATTTCTACCCATTGTGGAAGGTCGAGAGTCCGCTTCCAGAACAGCATACGCTAAACCGTTTCACAGAACATTGCCATGATGTGATAGCAGAATTGTTGCAAATGGATTTGGCCCAAGCGCCTCGAGAGAAAAAAGATTCCGTTGCTGGGAAATGGGAGAAGCGCCGAATGGACATCCTACCCTCAATGCCTGTGGATGCTGCTACGATTTACTGGTTATGGCGCGCATCTATGACGGCAAAAAACACCCCCAACTTTCCATATATGGACCAATTAAGGGATTTGGAAAGTTCCATTGCAGCACATGCACCTAAAGGATCTGAGGATAGATTGGCAGAGATACATACCAATATCTACCCAACACGTGTCTTACAGATAGGTGACGAGGCCGAAGATGCAGAACTCACAGACATGCAGGGACAGAAACATCACTTACTTGAAGCACTTGCCACCGGACGTTATGTATTGCTCGACTTCTGGGGGATCAATTGCGGTCCTTGTATGGCTTCTGAGTCAGAAATGAAGGTATTTTATGAGATGATGAAGGATAAACTGGAAATCGTCTGCATCAACCAGGACAAACTTTCTGCATGGCAGAAACACGAATTCAGTAAACGTATCACTAGTATAAACCTGAATGACAGCAAGAAGAGTGTTAGCAGCAGATACTGCGACCATAGTTCCATACCTTATTATGTCCTGATTTCACCTGACAAGCGTATCGTTTGGAAACATATTGGTTATGGACTGGGGAATTTTCTGGGACTGGCGGAGGCTTTTAATGGCCCCAAACAGGACAATAGCTCTAATCTACAGCTCGCTATTCGCAAAATGGAACTCAATGGTGATTGTACTACCATCAGTTTCCGCTATTACACCCATAAAGATTATGGGTTCCGCATCGCCAAAGATTCTTACCTCACCGCTAACGGTAAGAAATACAAGTTGACAGCAGCCAATGGCATCAAACTTGATGAGGACAACTATACCCAGGTGAAAGCCTCCGAATCTACAGACGAACTTTTGGGCAACATCTACTACTCTGACTTCACGCTCACCTTCGAGCCGTTCGAAACCATCCCAACCACCTTCGATTTCATAGAGGGCGATGTACAGGGTGCTTTTATCATCCGCAATGTTTCAGTAGAATAACCAATTATGAACAAGCAAACCCTTTTCACCATCCTGCTCAGCCTCGTCGCCGTGGCGGGACTAGCCAAGACAAAGACAGCAGAAGTTAAAGCGGATTCTTTGCTGTTATTTGTGCAGGCTGGTGACAGTTGCATGCAGCAGTATAACACCTTTGAGGCGCTGAAGTATTATCTAGAGGCGTATGCCATTGCAAAAAAACGAAGTCAGCACATGGTTCAGATGAAACTCGCAAATTGCCATTATAAGCGTGGCAACTATCGCGAGGCAGCTGACCTCCTGAAACTGGTGCCTGAGGATAGTCTCTCCCATGATGCTTTCCGCCAGCTATGCTTCAGCTATCAGAAACAGGGCGATACCGGCTCCTATATCTATTGGACGGAACAGCTTGTGAATCACTATCCGATGGACGGTGAGATGGTGGCAGGTCTCACCCTTGCCTATATTAAGAACAAACAGCCGCAAATAGGCATTATCTGTGGCATGAAATACAGCCTGAGGGACTCCACGAATATACTCGTGAACAGGGCGCTGGCCGATGCATGGTTCGTAAATCGTGATTTTACAGCGGCAGGCAAGTTATACAATCGGCTACTGGAACAAGGTGACTCAACCTTCAACACCTTGTATTCTGTAGGCATGTGCTACTCCCATACCGAAGACTTGGAACGTGCCTACCACTATCTACAGTTGGCTTTTCTGATGAGTGGCATGCAACACTACGGCTGCGCCTACCGTCTTGGTGTGGTCTGCGTCGACACAAAGCGCTATCCTGAGGGGCTTGGCTATCTCGATCTGGCCAAACAGTTGATGCAACCCGATACCACTATTATGAAGGCCATTACGCTCTCGCAGGGCGAGGGTTATTACTTGACGGAACGATATCAAGAGGCCGTCACGGCGTGGAAAGAACATCTCGCCTATAACCCAACCTCCATCGCCACCTATTATAATATTGCCAATGCCTACGCTTATCTCCTCAAAGATAGTGAGCAGGCAGAATCATATTATCGCCATTTCCTCGACCTCGCCCGTAAAGAGGAGAAGCCAACAGATAAACTCAAGGAAATGATTAAGCGTGCCGAGGATTGGTACAAATGAAAAAGTTTATAACGTCATGAATACATTCACTACGATTTGTCGCAGAATCAAGATTTGGTGGAAAACGCCTTGTTATTATAGCATTGCGAACGGAATGCCACCCGTCTATGAGAGTGAAGAAGAACTTCAGGAACTTCTTACAGATTTGAAGAAACATACAGATAAAAACAATATGAACAAGAAAGCCATTATCACCATCCTATTTGCCCTCGTCGCAATGGCAGGGCAGGCACAGGAGATTAAGATGAACGAGACAACAATCAGTGACTATATCCCGCTGCTCAATGCCAAGGGCTATCAGGCATATAGTTTCGATGTCAGTGCGATAAAAGGCCGGAATGTGGAAATATACTGCAGGGAGTTTGTGAATAGGAAAGAAGTCAAGGACTCTCCTCGTCTCTTATTCCCATACTATTTTGAGGCAAGGGGCGACAAACTGATTATCGGCTTTCTTCCTTCAGAAACAGATTCATTAGCCCAATACTGTTTCAGTTGGGAGAACACGCTTTCCTACCATTCCTTGTTGAAACTCAAGCAAATCTATTGGGAGAGTGAAAATAAGTATATTTACTCATACAGGTCGGATCCTTTCGAACCCACATCGCCATTAGAAAAGGAAACCTTCATTCCACTCGTCTATTATTCTTCATTCTGGTATGATGCGGAGGATAAGGTAACCCGCTGTTGCGGTAGTATCTCTGACATCACCCCAAACAGTCCTCATTATTACATCCTCGGAATCAAATTTTATTAGAGCATGATTACATTCAAAGACACCGACATCCGCGAAGCACTACGCCGCAAATACGCTAATACACCGACATTGCCCGCAGACTTCATGGAGAGAATAATGAAAAGAGTTTAGAGAAAGATGAAACAAGCAAAACTTCTCTTCCTCCTGATTGCCGCCCTCGCATTCGCCTCTTGCCGTCCAACGGCACGGCAGGCGGTGGCAGATGCAGAACAGCCGACGGACAACACCGAGGCTGCGACCAGTTCAGACACCCTGCGCCTCGTCATCATCGACAAAAGCATCTCGCGAATCGACTCCGTGGTGCAGGCGAGGATCATCAACCCCAACGACTACGATGTGAACTACGGACAGGAGTACACCATCGAGCGCGAGACTGACGGCCACTGGCAGCAAGTTCCATTCCCCAAGAACTTCGGCTTCGCCTCCGTCCTGAGCACCGTAGCCGCCCACGGCTCCGCCACCGTCTATGGCCATATCGGCCTGCTCCACCTCACGCCCGGCCACTACCGCCTGACCAAACAAATAGACGGCCGCACTCTCTCCGACGACTTCTACATCCCCAGCAACATCACCTTCCCCACACCTGTCTATAGGTAAGAACTTGCTGTATAACGTAAACCTGTCAGCCCCATTCGTCACAATGACGTATGGGGCTGACTGCATTTGTGGAAGATTGTTAGTTACCTTTCTCATCATATCAAGCTACGTTAATGTTACCCTTATGTTTGCTGGCCAGTTCAAGAGCCTTGTCAGCGTTGACTACAATCTTTCGGCCTACCTGGGTGATAGCGTCATTGATGATGCCACTCTTCTTGATACGGCTGGCCGTTGGTATGCTGCAGCCGAATATCTGGGCGATGCCTGCTATGCCATAGACGTTATGCTCCTCCTGTTTGGGCTGAGTCAGCAGCATCTGTGCTTGTTGGTTTGATGTAATACTTGTAATGAGGAATGCAAGTTCCTCACCGTCCATCTTGCAGATGGGAGTCTTCAGCAGCTCTGCGAGCTTCAATGAATCATTTGTTGTTGTCATGTCTTTGATATTTTAATTGTTATTATCCTGATTCTTGCGATTGGCTGTTTTCCGAATCGCGGTGCAAAGATAGACAATGTTCATCAAACAAATGGTCG
>JAEEGK010024776.1_pt1 | contig 12400 bp, 7 predicted proteins | sample 8958771 | NCBI WGS metagenome assembly JAEEGK01 (sample SAMN16246547, study PRJNA631951) | gut metagenome | biome: gut microbiome; feature: rumen; material: SC-attached | host: Bos | place: Iran: Karaj | collected 2018-10 | reverse complement strand
CTTCCAGGCATCGGTGTGACCGAGACAAATCTCAATATCGTCGTATGTTGAGGGTCCCTTGCCGCCTTCCTGCCATGCACCTTCCGTCTGCATCCAGGAAACCGAGCCGCCCCAGTAAAAATCCTTTTTGAATCCCATTTTTCTTTTCTCCGAAATCTTGTTGTCAGCAATATAGCATCAGAGTTTTTCACCTTCAATAAAATCGGGCTCTTCGGGAACATCCTTTCAAAATTTGCATTAAAAAAAGCCTCCGGAATGAAACTTTGTTTCATTCCGAAGGCTAAAGACCCATTTTATCGTATTCTATTCCTTTTTGGTATAATCGTAAAACAGCTTTATGGATTTGACCGCATCGTCGTCATTCTTGCGGTTCTTCTCGTAATTCAATACCATGGTCGTTACAAAAAGCACATCAAGGAGGTATTTCATGGCAGTCGCTCCGTTTACGCCCGTGGTCATGGAAAGGGTCACATCCCCCTTGCCGTGGCTTATCCGCAGCCAGTCATGGCAGTATTTCTTGACCTCGTTATCTGCTCCTCCCATGATCCCGAAGGTGTAGTATCCGTTGTCTTTCATGGCCTTGGCAGTCTTGATGATGTAAGGATTCTTGCCGCTCATGGAGAGCACTATGGCCACATTGTCACATTCATCCCGCCTTGACTCGATGGCGTGGTCGTTGATCCCGCAGAAGGCTCCCGCCCTTATTCCGATGGAATTGAGCAAAAAAGCAAAAATGTTTCCGAGATCGTAGGCAACCCCCAGCCCGTAAATCTCCACAAAGGGCGCTTTGACGATCTTTTTCGCAGCACGCCTTACAACCGCCTCATCTATGCACATGCGGGTAGATGTGATGGCAGTGTCGTAAATGGCGGGGATCACATTCAATACCGAAGAAACCGAACTGTTCTCGTCAATGGTATTTTCGTCCATCAGGACACTCATCCGATAAAGTTCCTTGGTCTCCCTTTCAAAGGAACGCATGAAATCCCTGAAGCTTTCAAAGCCCATTTTCTTGCAGAAACGTATTATCGCCGCTTTACTGGTATAGGTCTCTCCGGCAATCTGTTCCGTGGTCTTTCCCACGCAGTCTGCCTTCTTATCAAGCAAATAATCGGCTATGGACCTGTCCGTCTCCGTAAAATCCTTCTTTGCTTTAAGATCTTCCAATATCATAATGTCCCCCGCTGATACCCCGAAAACTTATCCTTTGTTCTGTTCTTTCCCCTTTGAAAAAACGCCGTTCTTCATGGCATTCCTGGTTTCTTTGATGGCCCGGTCTATGTATACGCCGGTGGCGGACTTCTTAACCTTCGCCACCTCCTCCGGCGTTCCCTTGGCAATTACGCGGCCACCCGCATCTCCGCCCTCGGGACCCATGTCAATGATATAGTCGGCGGTCTTGATCACATCAAGATTGTGTTCGATGACCACCACCGTATTTCCGCCTTCCACCAGCCGCTGCAGAATCTCGCAAAGTCTGCGGACATCATCAAAATGGAGGCCCGTGGTGGGCTCGTCAAGAATATAGATGGTACGACCCGTGCTTCTCTTGGAAAGCTCCGTGGCCAGCTTTACGCGCTGGGCTTCACCACCGGAAAGCTGGGTGGAGGGCTGGCCGAGTTTGATGTATCCGAGGCCCACCTCGTTAAGTGTCTTTATCTTGTCTCTGACGCTCGGCACATTCTCAAAGAAGGTAACCGCCTCCTCAACCGTCATGTCCAGTACGTCATATATGGATTTACCCTTGTAAAGAGCCTCAAGAGTCTCTCTGTTGTAACGCTTTCCGCCACAGACTTCACAGGGCACGTAAACGTCGGGTAAAAAGTTCATTTCGATCTTGATGATACCGTCACCCTGACAGGCCTCACAGCGTCCGCCCTTGACGTTAAAGCTGAAGCGGCCTTTCTTATAGCCCCGCTCTTTGGCCTCTTTGGTGTTGGCAAACAGGTCTCTGATGGAATCAAACACTCCGGTGTAGGTGGCGGGATTGGACCTGGGAGTCCGCCCTATGGGGGACTGGTCGATGTCGATTATCTTATCAAGCTGCTCCACACCCTCCATGGAATCAAACTTGCCGGGTATGGTGCGGGCTCTGTTCAACACCTTGGAAAGGTATTTGTTCAGGATCTCATTTGTAAGGGAACTCTTACCGGAACCGGAAACTCCGGTAACACAGGTAAACACTCCCAGGGGGAAGGATACGTCTATGTTCTTTAAATTGTTTTCTCGCGCGCCGTGTATTGTCAGAAATCCCGTGGGAGTCCTGCGCTTTTCGGGAACGGGGATGAATTTCTTCCCCGCAAGGTACTGACCCGTCAGAGACTTTTCAACCTTCATGACTTCCTCGGCAGTACCCTGGGCCACCAGTCTTCCGCCATTGACACCCGCTCCCGGACCTATGTCTATGATATGATCCGCTTCCAGCATGGTCTCGGCATCATGTTCCACCACAAGCACCGTATTTCCAAGATCCCTTAAATGCTTAAGAGTCTTTAACAGCATGCCGTTATCCCGCTGATGAAGGCCGATACTGGGTTCGTCAAGGATATATGTAACCCCCACAAGACCCGAACCTATCTGGGTTGCAAGCCTGATACGCTGGGCTTCACCGCCTGAAAGGCTGGCCGTGGCGCGGGCAAGAGTAAGATAGGAAAGCCCCACATCCTTAAGGAAGTTGACTCTGAGCCCGATCTGCTCAAGCACCTGATGCCCGATGAACTTCTGCTGTTCCGTAAGTTCAAGACCATTAAGGAATTTAATCAGGTTCTCGATAGAAAGGTTGGTTATCTCGTAAATATTCTTATCACCGACGGTGACTGCCAGGGATTCTTTCTTAAGACGCATTCCGCCGCATTCCTGACAGGGAGTGATGGACATAAAGGACTCGTACTCCGCTTTGGAAGCTTCCGAGAAGGTTTCCCTGTATCTTTGCTCGCAAAGGCTGATGATGCCGTCGAAAGTGACTCTGTACTCACCACGTCCCCTCTGACTGGTGTACTGAATGGTGAACTGCTCTCCGCCGTTACCGTACCAGAGGATGTTCTTGATCCTCTCGGGATAGTCCTTAAAGGGCGTATTGAGGCTGAATCTGTAGAGTTTGGCCAGAGCCTGAAGAGTCGCTCCCGTCCAGCTGGTGGGATCGGATACCGACTTCCAGCCGTTTATGGCAATGGCGCCCTCGTTTATGGAAAGACTGTCATCCGGGATTATAAGTTCCTTTGAAAACTCCATCTTATATCCGAGACCTGCGCAGGCGGGACATGCTCCGAAGGGGTTGTTGAAAGAAAAGCTTCTGGGTTCGATCTCCGCTATACTGATATCGCAGTCCGGGCAGGCAAAATTGGTGGAAAAAGAAAGAGCTTCTCCTCCCACAACGTCTATGTTTACCAGACCTTCCGCCAAGCCTATCGCATTCTCCACGGAATCCGTCAGACGTTTCTGCATGTCGGGTTTGATCACCAGACGGTCTATAACGATCTCGATGTTGTGCTTAATGTTTTTATCAAGTTTGATCTCTTCCGTAAGTTCGTACATGTTGCCGTCGATGAGCACACGCACATATCCGGACTTTGAAGCCTTTTCAAGAAGCTTTTCATGCATGCCCTTCTTGCCCCTGACTACGGGAGCCAGCACCTGAATCCGGGTCCCCTCGGGAAGCGCCAGGATCCTGTCCACTATCTGATCCACGGTCTGTCTGTCGATGACACGGCCGCAGTTGGGGCAGTGAACTATACCGATACGGGCATAGAGAAGCCTGAAGTAATCATATATTTCCGTAACCGTACCCACAGTGGAACGGGGATTTCGGTTGGTGGATTTCTGATCGATGGAAATGGCGGGTGAAAGGCCTTCGATGCGCTCCACATTGGGCTTTTCCATCATGCCCAAGAACTGACGGGCATAGGAAGAAAGAGACTCCATGTATCGTCTCTGACCCTCTGCGTAGATCGTGTCGAATGCAAGAGAGGACTTACCCGAACCGGAAAGGCCGGTAAGCACCACCAGCTGATTTCTGGGGATGTCCACATTCAGATTCTTTAAGTTATGTTCGTTGGCCCCGCGGACCTTGATAACGTCCCTGCGGGGTAAAATTTTCTGTTCCATAGTTTATCCTTCAAAATACGTCAGCAATTCCTGCTTAACTTCCTGCAGGCGGTCTCTGAGGGAGATGGCCTCCTCGAAGTTAAGGTCTGCTGCAGCTTTCTTCATCTTCTTTTCGAGTCTTGCGGCTTCTTTTTCAAGTTCGCGGCGGCTCATGGATTCCGTATCCTTCACATAATCATCACCGTCCACGGACTTGCCTGAGATGGTAATGATATCCCGCACCGCTTTTTTGATGGTGGTGGGAGTGATGCCGTGCTCCCTGTTATAGGCTTCCTGGATGGCGCGGCGTCGCCCGGTCTCTTCAATGGCCACCCGCATGGAATCCGTTACGGTATCCGCATACATGACCACGTGTCCGTCGGAGTTCCTGGCGGCACGTCCCACTGTCTGTATAAGAGATGTGGCAGATCGCAGAAAACCTTCTTTGTCCGCGTCAAGCACAGCCACTAAAGCGATTTCGGGAATATCGAGGCCCTCACGCAAAAGGTTTATACCTACGAGCACGTCGAATTTATCAAGACGCATATCTCTGATTATCTTACTTCTCTCCAGGGTGTCAATATCCGAATGCAGGTACTGAACTCTGATACCCACCTCTCCAAGATACCCCGTCAGGTCCTCGGCCATCTTTTTGGTAAGGGTGGTAACAAGAACCTTGCCGCCCTTCTCGGTGGTCTTTCGGATCTCCCCGATAAGATCGTCCACCTGGCCGGTAACGGGCCGCACGTCAATGGGCGGATCCAAAAGCCCCGTAGGCCTGATGATCTGCTCTGCGCGGAGAAGCTCATGTTGTTCCTCATACTCTCCGGGAGTTGCGGAAACCATCAGCATCTGGTCGATGCGACTCTCAAACTCCCCAAAGTTAAGGGGGCGGTTGTCAAGGGCGGAGGGCAGTCTGAAGCCGTAATCCACAAGACAGGTCTTGCGGGATCTGTCCCCCGCGTACATGCCGCGGACCTGGGGCAAAGTTATATGTGACTCATCAATGATTATAAGAAAATCATCCTCAAAATAATCCAGCAGACACTTGGGGGGCTCTCCCGGTGCGGAACCCGCCAGATGCCTCGAATAGTTTTCTATGCCCGAGCAGAAGCCGGTCTCACGCAGCATCTCCACGTCAAAATTGGTGCGTTCCGCGATCCGCTGGGCTTCGATGAGTTTATCCTCGGACTTAAAGAACTTTACACGTTCGTGCATCTCCTCCTCAATAGCGTCACAGGCACGTTTCATGGTATCCGGTGAAACCACATAGTGAGACGCAGGGAAAAGAATGATATGCTCAAGAGTCCTTAAGACCTTCCCCGTCAAAGCATCAAACTCCGTTATGCGATCGATCTCGTCTCCGAAAAACTCTATCCGCACGATATAATCGGGCCCGTGGAAAGAAGTGGAAGGCGCCACCTCCAGAACATCGCCGTGAACCCTGAAGTTGCTGCGGGTAAGCTCCATGTCGTTACGGGTATACTGAATATCGATAAGGTCTCTTACCACCGTATCTCTGTCAATCTCCTGCCCGCGGCGGAGAGACACGCACATGGCCTTAAATTCCTTGGGGGAACCGAGGCCGTAAATACAGGATACGGAAGAGACCACTATAACGTCCCTTCGCTCCGTCAAAGATGCAGTGGCCGAGAGTCTCAGCCTGTCGATCTCGTCATTTATGGATGAATCCTTCTCAATGTAAGTGTCCGACTGGGGGATATAGGCCTCGGGCTGATAGTAATCGTAGTAGGATACAAAATACTCTACCGCATTCTCCGGAAAGAATTCTTTCATCTCCGAATAAAGCTGTCCGGCCAGAGTTTTGTTGTGTGAAATGATAAGAGTAGGCTTGTTTAAGGCCGCAATAACATTGGCCATGGTAAAGGTCTTACCTGAGCCGGTAACGCCAAGAAGGGTTTCAAACTGGTTACCCTGTCTGAAACCATCCACAAGTTCCTTTATAGCCTCCGGCTGGTCACCGGTGGGTTGAAATTCCGAGTGAAGTTTAAAGTCCATGGATAGAGTATAGCATTACAGAATATAAATGTCCACAAAAATATGAACGTACGTTCGTGTTGATTTTTCCGACTTTTTTTTAGAAAATTGTGTAGGCTTTATATATTTACCCGATTGCATTATGAAAGGATGCTTAAAATGACCGCAAACTCAAAAAAGAAGATTATTTTCTTTGTTATCCTGCTCTGTGTTCTTCTGGCGGGAACCGTTACCTGCACCGTTTTGTATTTTAATAAACAGCAGGAGGCAAATGACACTCAGGATAAAATCGAAAAACACGAAAAACAGCTTGAAAAGATAGAATCATTAAACAGAGATCTTGAAAAACTGACGGCTGAGGTTCAGACAACCGAAGATAATCTGTCGGCTCTGAAAGAATCCCTTTCCCAAGAAAAAAACATACCCGAGGCCGTGGAACCCGGTGACACACTGAAGGATATGTATCTGATCGCCGACAATTATTCTTTTCACGCGAACGATAAGATAGTTACATACTACGAAACGCTTCTTAAGGGCAGCGAAATAAGTAAAGCATATGATGAATATTTAAGATCCGTCTTTGAATATTCCCAACAGACAGATGCCGGAAAAAAACTGCTGAAAATGATATCCGCAGCCGACAATGTCGATCCTCCCACCGAGGAAGGCAGGAAATTAAAGCAATTTATCCTGGCAAACAAGTCCGATTTTTCTCCCGGAAATGACTGTATGTTCCATTTAACGGACGACTCTCTTTACTTTATGGGAACGGACAATATCATATTCGAAAAACCCAAGTATCCGACTGCCGGCAATTTGGCATCATCTATCATATATTTTGGTGGGTTTTTCCCTGATTGGACCAAAACAGAAGGCATGTTTCTGTTGGCGTACATGCTGGCCGACCGTTCGGAAGATCTGGGCCTTAGTCTTGAAGATGTCATCGCAACATATGTGACTCCGGAAATGATCAGAGTCGTCGATGACTCGAACAACTTTACCCGTGATTACGAGTATTATTATGACAATAACAGGTCATACGACTTTTATGAGTTCCTTCATGAGTCTGTTACGGCGGAAGAAGATGCAATCAATAAACTCTATCTGAAATTTGTCCATAAAGTCGCTCCCGATCTTAACCCCAATCTTGATGGCGGAGTTCCCGCCCTGTGGCAGCTTATGCTCGGGTACGTCGAGAACCATCCCGACGCTTCGTTTGCTTCCGAATTTATTTTTACGGGCCCCGATAATGATAAGATCGCAGCTTTGGAAACTCAGATCAACGATGAATCCGCAAAACTGCAAAAACTTGATGCGGACCTTAAGGCGCTGAAGACAGAAGCCCAGGGATCCGAGTACAAAGAAGACGTTAAGAAACTTCAGAAAAAGATCGACCGCCTAAATGATGATCAAGCATCGATATCGTCTGCTGCAAAAGTATTTATGATCGCAGCCATCGTATTTGCAGCAGTCTTTGTAATAAGCGGTATCATTTTCCCCATATCTCTTAAAAGATCAAAGCATTGACCCCAAATAAAAACCCTGCCCAACCGGGCAGGGTTTTTATGTATGGATTGTTACGTCAGATATCAATATCCAGATTTACATTCAGGTGATAATCGCTGTATCTTTCCGCCAGCTCTTCACGTATTTTTTCAAATAGCCCGAGCCTGTCTTCCAGCCCGTAGTCGATGATAATGTCGAAGGTGATGCTCTTAGTCTCCCGATTGACTCTGAAACCGTGAATCTGCAATACGCCTTCTTTTTCCATTACCGCACGGGTTATCTCGGTACGAAGTTTCTTAACCTCGTCGTCCTTGGTGTTGACGGAATATATGCCGATGCCTCCGAGGGCAACGCCGTGTTTTGCGAAAACATTCTCGGATATCCTGCGTTCGAGAGCGTCTATATCCTCTGCCGTAAGGGTGTCCGGAACCTCTATGTGAACGCTTCCGATATAGGTTTCTGGCCCGTAACTGTGAAGGATCAGATCGTAGGCGCCTGTGACGGCTTCTTCCTCGCATATGGTACGCTTGATGGCGTTAAGCAGCTCTCCGCTCACCCGCTTACCCAGGATCTCGTCCAGAGTGTCGGTGAGCATTTCGAAACCCGCCTTGATGATAAACACCGAAATGATCGCGCCCACCCAGGCTTCAAGGCTCACACCCCAAAGCATATAGGCCCCTGCGGCGGATAATACCGAAAAAGAAAGAACAGCGTCAAAGAGGGCATCCTTACCTGATGCCACCAAAGAACCAGAATTGATCCGCGTTCCCACATTTTTTACATAGATTCCCAGAACGATCTTAACAAGCACCGCCACGGCGATGATGATCAAAGAAACCGCACTGTAGTCCGCCGTCACAGGTTTAATGATCTTCCTTACCGACTCCACCATCGACGTAAGGCCCGCATAAAGAACGATGGCCGCCACGATCAGTGCGCTCAGATATTCAACCCTCCCGTATCCGAGGGGATGCTTTTTGTCGGGCTTCTTGGAGGCAAGCTTTGCGCCCACAATGGTGATAAGGGAAGAAAGGGCATCGCTTAAATTGTTTACGGCATCCAGGATCACCGCCACCGAATTCGACAGGAATCCGATGACCGCCTTAAAGCCCACCAGCACCAGATTTGCGGCTATGCCCACAAATCCCGTTCTGACTATGACCCTGTTACGATCGTTAAGCATTTCCTCAGGAACCGAACCGCTCTGTTTCATGTTACCTCCGCATCATCAATTCAGTGCTTCCCTGTACCGCTCTCCTATTTCCCCAGCATTTCACGAAGCACCAGTTCCGCTCTCTCCATGTCGTTAAGTCTCGGAACAAGCACCCCGTTTGTAAGCATGTAACGCTCTGCGCCCTTACCGAGGATCAATACCGTATCCCCGGGCTTTGCATCTCTGATGGCCTTGGTAATTGCCTCGTCACGGTCCACGATAAGCTCGTAATTGTGAGCCTCGGGAACCGTTGACACCATGGTCTCCACCAGCATCTGAGGATCCTCGAAACGGGCATCCTCTATGGTAAAATAATTGTAATCCGCAATGGCCGTGCAATACTCGGCCATATCCGTACGTCTGTGAACGTCTCGCGAACCGCCGGCACCCACAACTACCCTGAGCACACCGTCCGTGAGGGTTGATTTTATGTATTCCATCAGGTTCTTGACCGCATTTGCGGTGTGTGCGTAATCCACGATGACCCTGAAGGGCTGTCCCAGATCGATAACCGACTGTCTTGCTTCCACGGGCTTAAGTTTTGAAACACATTCGACGAGCTTCTCCACCGGGATTCCGAAGTGGTTGAGCGTGATGATCACAGCCATCAGGTTATAAACGTTAAAAAGTCCCGAAAGATTGCACTTTACTTCATGCCTTCCCAGTTTCCCGTTCATTACAAAGAAAAGGTCATTATACTTTACAGAAATGTCCGTTGCATACACATCTGCTGCCGTGTTTTCTACGGCATAGGTCACAACAGGCGCATTTGCTTTTTCAATGAAGAGCGGCGCATATTTATCGTCAAGGTTGATTACACAAATGCCGTCGGGTTTGGTATATTCCATGAGCTTGGCCTTTGCGGCGCCGTAGTTTTCCATGGTCTTAAAGATATCAAGGGCGTCTCTCGAAAGATTGGTAAAGATTGCCGCGTCAAAGTTTACTCCGAGGAGTTTCCCCGTGCCGAGCCTCTCTCCCGAAGCCTCCATGGATGCAAAGGAGCATCCGTCCTTCGCAAAACCGTCAAAGGCTTTGAAAAGATCCGCGGGCAGGGGTGTCGTATATTCACAGTCCATGGAAAAGCCCGAAGAAAAAACACCGTTGGTGCCGATGTATCCTGCTTTCTTTGAAAGCATGTTAAGGATCTGATACATCATATCAGCGGTGGTGGTCTTTCCGTCGGTACCCGTTACTCCGATAAGTTTAAGCTTGGAAAGGGGATCTTGGTACAAACGATTAAGAGCCTCGTTAAAGGCTCTGTCGGTGTTGTCTGTGACTATTTGGGGAACCGTGATCCCATCGATACGGTGCCTGCAAAGAATTGCGGAAGCACCGTTCTTTACTGCGCTCGCGGCATATTTGTGCCCGTCAACCGTAAGGCCTTCGATGCAAACAAACAGAGTGCCCTCGTGCGCTTCCCTGGAATCGTCGGTTATGTGGGTTATCTCCGTGTCGTATGGACACGGGATGATTTCAGATAATTTCATTTTCAACCCTTTTTCAAAATCCTTCGCCTCGCTTACGCTCGCTCAGGATGAAACTGTTAATACTTTACTTCAATACTTCTTTCGTTGCCTCAAGAATGATGTTTAAGCCCTTCAAAAGTTCTTCGTCGGTGATGGTAAGGGGAGGAAGCAGCTTTACGACCGAATCACCGCGGCCTGCGCGCTCAATGATCATTTTCTTTTCAAAGCACTTGTCCGCAATCTTGTGTGCGATCTCTCCGCCGTTTTCAAGGGCGCCGAAATCAACACCCCAGATAAGACCGATACCCCTTAAGGAGATCTTGGAATTCAAAGGAAGAAGGTTCTTTTCGAAGAAGTCCTTAACGATATCGCCTTTTCTGCGAACATCGGCGTTAAGATCGTGATTTACGTTGTATTCGATTGCTTTCTTTGCAGCTACAAAAGCAACCTGATTACCGCGGAAGGTTCCGTTGTGCTCTGCGGGTTTCCAAATGTCGAGTTCCTCCTTGATAAGAAGAAGGGACATGGGGAAGCCGTAGCCACCGATTGATTTACTCAGAGTAACCATATCGGGCTTGATTCCGGCTCTTTCAAAGGAGAAGAAAGTACCGGTTCTGGAGCAGCCTACCTGAATATCATCAACAACAAGCAAAATGTCGTTATCCCGACAAAGCTTTTCAAGTCTCTTGAGCCATTCTACGCTGGCAACGTAGATCCCGCCCTCTGCCTGAACGGTCTCGACAACTACTGCTGCGGGCTTTTCAATACCCGAGTGGTCATCAAGAAGGATGTTCTCAAGATAATCGATAGAATCGATCTTTGTATGAAGTCCGCTTTCATAAGGAATGAAGGTGACGTTATCAAGGGAAACTCCCGCACCGTCACGGCTGGTTCTGTCAGTCGTAAGAGCCAAACTTCCAAGAGTCATTCCGTGGAACGCGCCCATGAAAGCGATGATGTTTGAACGCTTTTTATTCTTGCGGCAAAGCTTAAGTGCGGCTTCAACGGCGTTGGTTCCCGTGGAACCGCAGAACATGATCCTGTACTTAAGATCTCTCTTGTCAAGGATCTGAGTCCTGAAGGTCTCGATGAATTCAGCCTTTGCCTCGGTATACATATCCATTGCGTGGGAAATGTAGTCGCCTGCAAGATAGTCGATGACCGCACCCTTGATCTCGTCATTGTTGTGGCCGTAGTTAAGTGCGCCGCAGCCTGCAAGGAAATCAAGATATCCGTTGCCCTCTCCGTCGTAAATGTAAGAGCCTTTTGCTTTTTCAAATACTACGGGATACTTGCGGCAATAAGAACGCACGCAGGATTCGTTTTCTTCAAATACTGATATAGGTTTACTCATAATCATACCCCTTTTCTATACGTACGAAGGCTTTGCGGGCACTTCGTTCTTGATAAAGTATATTTCGTACCAGATAAGGAAAGCGTAGACGGTATAGATCTTTCTGCCGAAATTCCACTTTCCGTTCTTGTGGTCGTTCAAAAGTTTCATGAGTTCGGCGGTGTTGAAGAATTCGCTGACCCATTCTTTTTCGAACATGGACTTAACCTGCTCGTACCAGCGGTCCTCCTTGATCCAGTCCTTGAAGGGAACAAGAAAGCCGAGTTTCTTACGCTTCGCCCATTCCTCGGGAATGGTCTTGTTGGCGGCCTTTCTGAAGGCATATTTGGTTATATAGTCGTGAATGATGTATTTAAGCGGTATCTCTTCGCTGACCTTGAAAACTTCCCTGTCAAGGAAAGGAACCCTGAGTTCCAGTGAATTTGCCATGGTCATCTTGTCGGCCTTAAGAAGGATGTCGTAAGGAAGCCACAGGTTCATGTCGAGATACATCTTCTGCAAAAGTTCGGGCTTTCCTTTGATTTCCGCATATCTGAAGGCGGTGACTTCCTCGTAGCGTTTGCCGTTACGGTAAGCGGGCTTAAGGAGCTTGTCGGCCTCTTCGTTGTTCATGATAAAGGCCTGACCGATATAGGATTCCTCCAGTTTGGAGCCTGCCTTTATCAGGAAATGGCGGCCTTTCATGTTGGGAAGCCTTTCCGCAACAGCCTTCACTCCCCGTCTGAACCAGAAAGGAAGTTTCTTGTATTTAGCGTATTCCGGAGGTGTCTCGTACTCATA
>JAEEGK010024775.1_pt1 | contig 12400 bp, 7 predicted proteins | sample 8958771 | NCBI WGS metagenome assembly JAEEGK01 (sample SAMN16246547, study PRJNA631951) | gut metagenome | biome: gut microbiome; feature: rumen; material: SC-attached | host: Bos | place: Iran: Karaj | collected 2018-10 | reverse complement strand
TAAATATTTAATTAAAATAAGAAAAAAACAATTTAATATATTTAAATTATATTATTTATTTTTAAATTAAAAAAAATAAAAAAAAAACAAAATCAATATATAAAATTTAATATAAAATAAAATAAAATGAATGAAAATTTAATTCCTCCAGATGATGATTTAGAAGAAATAAACACAAACAAAATAAATAATAAACAAGAAAATAATAATCAAGAAATAGAAATAGAAAATGAAATTGATATAAATAATTTAACATTACCATCAGAGATAGATATATTAAATGAAATGAAAAAAGATTGTAGAATGAATCACACATTAATAGAAGAAAAAAGAGAACAAGCATACATTTGTCCAAATTGTCCAGATTATCAAAAAATACTTTGTTCATATTGTATTGATGAATGTCATAAAAGTCATAGAGGAAATACAAAAATAGATAAATTAAAAGGAACTTTTGTAAATTTTGAAAAAAATCCTTGTCAATGTGCTTTAAATGGACATATTATAACAGAAAATAAACATAATTTTCAAAAAAAAGAAATTGGTGCTGAAATAAGTACAAGTTATTGTATTTTTCTTCCTTTATTTTTATCATCTAATCCAAAATATTATTATAAAAGAAAAGAAAATGGACAAATTTATTGTCCTTTTTGTATGTATAATTTTCAAATTACTGATACAAAAAAAAATTATTCTAATTTATTAAATATAATTAAAAATATTAATGAACAAGAAGATTTAGTTAAATTTGAAAATATTAATGATAAGGAAGAATTTAATGAAAAATATGAAAAAGTTTTATATCATGGTGATCAAGAATTAAACTGTACTTGTATTAATAATTTACATAAACATGAAGTTCCAACTGAAAATATTCAAAGTTTAACTTCTTTTTTTTTTAATTTTTTAACTGATAAAATAAATGTTGATAAAATTGCATATCAATTATTTCATAATTTACAAATTATAAATCAATTACTTCCTGATTTTATGATAATTCATCAAAAAATTATGGAATGTATTGAAAATAGTAAAAAACAATATGGTGATAATGATTTTTATATTGAATTAGAAGATAAAATGGATTGGGATGCTTATTTACAATTAACAAAATTATTAAATATGTTTTCATATTTTTTAAAAAATTATAAAAAATGTGATGTTCAAATTTATGATGATAAATTTAATGAATTTTTTTCATATGAAACAATAAATAAATTATTATCATTTAAAACAAATTTAGAAGATAAATTATTTAGAATTCAAGTTTTTAGTATTAAAATGTATAGAAGAAATTTAAAATTGACTATTCTTTCTCAATATTTTTTTATTGAATCAAATACTTCTCCATTACATAGAATATTATTAAGAAATAATTATAAAGATAAACAAATGTATGAAGAACCTTTAGAAATAGCAAAAAAAGTTTTAGATTTATGTGAATCTTATCAAGAAAATAATTTAATTCCACAAAAAGAATTTACAGAATGTTTTAATGAAGGATTAAAAATTTTTAAATGTATTCTTCCATCATTTTGTGATAATATTGAAGAATTAAAAAATATATTTAATTTCATTCAAGAAAGATTAGGTTGTATTAAAGAGAAAAGAGATGGATTAAATGAAGTAATTAGAACTTTAGAAAAAATATGTGAAACAATTATAATTTATATAAATGATAATATTATTTATAATAATTTAATTCATGTTAATGATTTATATGAACATAATAAATCTGAAGAACCTTATGCATTTATGTCAGATAATGAATTTACAAAAGAAATGATTGAAACTTTATTTAGTTTTGAAATACCAATTAATGATACTAATCCTTATATTAGAGCACATAATTTTTATGATAATTTAATTAATTCTAATGATTCTTATATTGAACCTTTACAAAATTTAGCAAATTCTACTTTATCAATTCAAGAAAGAAAAAATTGTGAAATTATTATTGATATGTTAAAAGGAGAATCAATGGTTGATTTATCTGAAGTTAATGATATATTTATTGAAATGATTAAACATTTAAATAATTTATTAAATAATCATATTAAAGAAGAAGAATATTTAGAATCTTTAACTACATCTTTGAATGATCTTTCAAATGCTTCTACTACTTTTAATTATATTCAACAAATTAGTTTTTATAGAGATTTATATTTTCATAAATTAGTTAATATTATGATTTTAAGTCATAGAATTATTAATTATTGTTTAAATATTGAAGATGAAGAAAGTGAAGAAATTGTAAAAATTGGAAGTATTTCTGAAAAAATTCATGGTAATTTAAAACAAATTGTTTTAAATTTATGTAGAGATAATACATTTATTACTCCTTTACTTTTTGAAAAAAATAATATTGATTTAATGTTAGATAGTAAAACTGATAATCTTGATTTTTATACTACAACTTTGAGAAATATGAAAAATGCAAATTATAAAATAAATACTTTAAATTTAACAGAATATATTTGTGAAAATTATAATTCTTTTTTTAGATCTTTAGATTATAATACTAATCCAAAATTACTTACTATATTAAAATTATGTAAATTTATTTTAAAATTATCTTCAAATAAATGTATAATGGAAGTAAATAATTTAATAGCAACTAAAATTAAAATATTATTAGACACTCAAGAATTTAGAAATTATTTAACAAATTTAAAAACATTTCAAGAACAAAGTATAGTCATTTATACATTTAAAATAATTAATCGTTTTCAAAGAGAATATATTTATTTAATTAATCCATCAATACCAATAGTTTCTATTATAGAAAAATTAGAAAATGATTCACTTCCAATGAATATTAGAATGATATTTTCTATAGTTTATATGAATTATTTTGTTAAAAGTTATTTTTCAATAACATCAATTAAAGATTTTTTCAAAGAAACAAGTTTTAATATGAATTTAATAGAAAATTTAAATTTATCAATAAATCAATCAGAAGTTCAAAAATATTTATTAGAAGGTGAAAAAATAGAAAAAATATTAAAACCAATAATAAATAATTTTGAAAATTTTAGATATTATCATACAAAATATCAATCAGAATTTGAAGGAGATATAAAATTTACTTTATCATATTTTAAAAATGTAATATTACTCCCAGCAATATATTCAATATATAAAATGACATATTTTGCAACAGAATATTCAGCGTTTTTAAAATATAATATTTATAGAATTGTATATCTTTATTTACAATGTTATAAATATATGTTAATATGTATTATGACATCATATGATGTTAATAATAAAAGTAATTCATTAATATGGAAAAAAGAATTTGAAACAGATAATATTCAAAATTTAGTAACATCAGTATCAGAAAGTGTTGATTATTTAGAAAGTAGAAATACTCAATTATTAAATATAAATTTAATATTAAAACATTTATCAGATAATATAAAATATTTCAAAATATACAAAAAAATATTTAAACCAGAAAAAAAAAAAGACGAAGACTCAACAGATATAAAAATAAAAGATATAAATAAAAGAGATTTATTAGTAATTGTACCTCCAATAATAGAAGAATACTTAGAAAAAAAAAAAAGATTATGAAGGAAATAATATTTTTCATTCAATATTTACAGATGAACAAAAAGAAAATATTCAAAGAATAATAGCATTAGATTTATTAAATAGATTCATATATCCAAGAGATAAACAATCAGCAAATTTTGATCCAAATTTACATAGAAAAGCAATTAAATTTGGAACAATAAGAGAACCTGCAAATAGATCACAATCATCAACTACATTATTAATTAGTGGTACACAAAGAAGATCAATTAAAGATATGAGTATAAAATTAAAATTACAAAGAGAAAAATTAGAACATATAGGTTCTTTTTATAATCCTTATATTAGTACTTTTATTGAAAGTAAAGAAAGTATTATTGAAAGTATTGATTTATGTTTTAAAAGTAATCCTGATCATTGGCAAGATATTATTGTTGATGAATCTATTAAAGAAAAAGAATTAGTTCATATTTTAATTAATAAACAATTACCTTTTTTAATTCAATTTATTTTTATTGAATTTAATAGAATTGATACTGGAGAATCATCTTATTATAAAAATTTTATTAATGTATTAGAATTTTTAAGATTATTTTGTGAAGATCATAATCCATTATTTCAAACTATGTTTATTAATTATGATAAAGCAGTTGGTACTGTTGATTTAGATGAATTTGGTAAAGATGTTTTTATTCCTTTTATTTTTAGAATACCTATTTTAGTATTAAAAAATATGAAACATTCACTTGAAAAAGTTGAATTACTTGATAATTTTAAAAATTTTAATTTTGATTATTTTTCTCCTTTATTAGAAAAAGTTACTGATTTTTTAATTGAAATTATTCAAGGAACTTATCCTGAAAATTTTGAAGATTTATCATCTTCAAATGATGAAATAAGTCACTCAGGATTAGAATTATATTTTAAAAAACATTATCAATTTTTAGATTTTGTTGATTCATCATCTGAATATGAAGAAATAATAAGTTATTTTATTACATTTTTAAATTGTTTTATTGAAGAAAATTCAAATCCAATTAGAATAAAAATTCCAGTAATTTTAAAATTAAATCCTAAAAAATTATTAAGTGTTGCAATAAATGCTTTTAGAAAATTAATAATTAAAACAACAGAAAATCAAACAATTAAATCAGGATGTTCAAATGATTTATTAGAATTATTTATTGAATTTGATGAAAAATTAGTCGGTGATCCTTTATTTAATATTTCAACTGGTATATTTTTATATATTCAAAGAATTAATTCTTTTAAAGATAAAGCTTTAGGTGATCAATTTCATCAAATTTTAAATTCTTTACAAGAATTATTAAATGATCCTCAAGCAGAAGAAGAAAATTCTATGAAATTATTAAGAAAAGAATATTATACTTTTTGTTCTACAATTATTAAAAAAAATGAAATATCATTTACTGAAGATAAATCAAAAGATGAAAAAGAAGTTTATAGATATAGAAATTTCTTTAGTAAAAATTTTAAAAAAGTTATAATATTTAGAAATAATAATTGTAGTAAAAAAACAAATTTTGAAAATGTATTTTTTATGGTTCATCCAGATTCTCTTTTCTTAGAACCAAGAGATACAATATCATTTTTATCAAAAGCAGATTTTTCTAATTTTAATGCAAAATTAAATTCAATATTAGATTATTATTCAGAAATAGATAATTTAATAATGATGAGAAAATCATTAAATAATAATAAATTATTATTATTCCTTTTTCAAATAAGATATCCAGATTTAGAAATAGTAAATGCAGCATGTGCAATTGTAACTAATATTTGTCTTGTTTTTGGAAAAGATAATAATTTTTTTGATAATGTAATGATGCCATTTGCATTTTTACATTTAGTATTTTTATCAGCTTTAATTTTAAATTGGTATACATTTAGTTATATGAAACATTTACAATTAAATGAAGAAAAAGAAACATTTTGGGATTTTTTTTCTTTTATTTTTTTTTCAATGTTTAATATGGAAATATTTCCCTTTGTAGCAACATTAATTGTAGGAATTCCTGCAATTTTAATTAATAAATTACGTTTCTTATTTTCATTACAATTATTTCCTATTTTTAATATATTTGATACAATTAGAAGTGTATTATATTCAATTCAAGTAAGATATAAACAATTTTTATCAACAGCATTTTTATTAGTAATATTAATATTATTTTATGCATCAGTAACTTTATTTTATTTTAGAACAATGGATGATGGAACTGAATTATGTTCATCTTATTTAGAATGCTTTTTATATTTATTTAATTATGGTATTCGTGCTGGTGGTGTTCCTTTTAATATTAAAATTGATAGACAAGATGGTTTTTGGAGTGAATTTCTTTTTAGTTGGGTTTTTTATTTTATTATCATATTAATTGTTTTAAATATTATTAATGGTATTATTGTTGATACATTTCAAGCTTTAAGAGAACAAAATAATCAAATTGATGAAGAAAAAACTAATGTTTGTTTTATTTGTTCTTTACATAGAAGTAATTTTGAAATTAAAGGTATTGATTTTGATTATCATCAACAACATGAACATAATATTGATAATTATTTTAAGTATATTTTAAAAATTAGAAAAACTGATGAACATGATTTGAATTCTATTGATTTTCAAGTTTTTAATTCTATTAAACAACATAAAATTGAGTTTTTTCCTATTAAAAAAGCAAAAAGTTTGGAAAATTAATATATTTTTATTATTTAATTAATTTACCTTTTTTTTTTGTACTTTTTCATAAATAAATATTTAATCTTTTTTTTTTAAAAAAAACTTTTTTATATGTAATTATGATTTAAAACAATTATTAAATCATTATAAAAAAAATTTATGGAAAATAATGATGTAAAGAAAAATAATTTTTTAAATGTTGAAAAATCTAATAAAAAGAATATAAGAAGAAGAAGTTCAATAAAAAGACAAAATATAGGAAAAATTATAAAAACTGCTTCAATTAAAAATATTAATAATAAAGATGAAGAATTAATTACTAATATTCCAAAATTAAAAAAAACTACTGAAATGAAAAGTACAATGAAATCAGTTTTTCCTTTATCAAAACAATTTACAATTTTATTTATAATAATAAATTTTATTTTACCAGGAATATTAATTTCATGTTTAAAAATTGATGATAAAAAAATAAGAAGAACTTTTTATACATTAGGTTTTTGTTCTTTTATTACTTCACCTTTAATTATTGGATATTTATTATCTTTAATTTCTTCATATTTCTTTTATAAATGTTATTCATCTCGATTATCAATTGAAAGATATTTATATGATATTAATAAATTTAAGAAATATTATTCTTAAATTAAATGTTTTATTAAATTGATATTAATTTAGAAAATGGAATGAAGTATCATTAAAATATAACATTCTATATATTCATAATTACTTATATTTTTATTAAATATTTATTGATATTTCAAATATATTTTACATTAATAATATATAATTTTATTTTTAATTATCATTTAATATATTAATATTAAAATAGAAATAATTGGAGCTGGAACATATACAGATGTTTATAATTAAAAAAATGTTAAATATAAAATAAAAATAAGTTTTTTATTTATTTTTTATCATTTTGAACATAGATTTATTTAAACAATTATTTATATTTTTATGGATTAATTAAAGTTTAAATGATAATTTAAAAAAACAAAGGATTTAAATTATTTTTATTAAATAAAAGACGAATAAAAATATATATTTAATTTATATTATAATAATGGGTAAAGGACAAATCCCAATTCCCAATCCTCATTTAATAATTATGAATTTATTCTAAAAACAATTAAAAAATAAAAATTTATTCCAAAAAAAATCAATTAAATAATGTAAAACATATATAAATAATGGCAATGTAAAGAAGCATTAAATTAATTTTTTTCCTATTTTGATTATCAATAATTAAAATAATAAAGGATAAAAGAAATTAAAGACCAAAAATTTTCAAATAAAAATAATAGTAATTAATAATAAAAAAAATAATTATATTTTGGAATAATAATATTTTCAAAATCATTAAAGAATAATATTATTATTTAATAATTTCAAATATACATAATTTAAGTATATAATTTAGATATTTACTAATTTAATTTCTTTTTTCACTATCACAATAACATTATTTAACATCTTTGGACTTATCCCTAAAAGCAAAGGGACTGGTTCTAATAATATGATATTTATGTCCACAAAGATTACAAGTAAAAATAAAGACAAAATGTTTCCAAGCATATCCATAATATCCAAGAGATTGTCCTAATTCCTTTCTACTCATTTGTCGTTCATGAAAAAAAGAAACACTTAGACTATAAGGAATTTTACTTTTTTCTCTTGGAAAGAATTCATATTCATTCAAAAGAAAAAATTCTTTCATTCCAATTCCATATGGAAAATCATATCTTTCTCCATCAATCATCATATAATGATATGGCGTATCATATTCCTTTGTTATTCCATTAATATTAACAATATAATGACATTTTTTTTCATTATCAACTTTTTCGAAATATTTGAATAATTCATCTAAATCAATATCTTCTTTCCCTATATTATTATTTAATATAACTCCAGTACATATTTTTCTTTCACTATAATCTTTAAATTCTTTATAAGTTTGACTATATTGATCATATTGTAAACTAGTCGTATAATCATTTTCAAAATCTTCTTCTACTTTACCACCGCATTTAGGACATTTTTGTGTTAATGCATAATTATATTGATAACATGGATTGTTACAACTATTTCCTCTACCTATTTCAACTATTTGTGAGTATTGTTTGTTAAATAATTCTTCTATTTTGGCTTTTACTTTAGGATATAATTGTTGATTTTCTTCATCAATTTTCTTTAAAAGTTCAAGATTAATCAAATTTTGTTTTCTATTATCATAAATTTGTCTAAGATCTTCATTGTTGGAAACCATTAAATATTTGCTATTAAGTAGTATTTTTTTATTATTTTCCATTTCAAATATATTTCTATTTTCTACCACTTGTGGTTCTCTTGTACAACTACAACAACCATCCTCTTTTAATAATGGTATTAATACAAATACTCCCATAAATTATTTAAAATAAGTTAAAAAACCTTTTATACTAAAAAAAGCTATATTTTTTAATGAGAAATAAAATTTATTTAATTATATCTTATTTCTTTAGACTGTGGATTTTATTTTTTTTTCAAGTTAAAAAATAATTTATCAAATATTTTTTTATTATGAATTATATCTTATTATAGGAGTTTATGATTCATCTTGTTTTTTTTAGTATTTTTTTTTAAAAAGACTATATTGTTAATAAAATACTTAAATCTATCAATTCAATAAAATTAAAAATAATAAATAAATAAAATCATTTTGACTATTTCATCAAATAGACTGAAATTTATTTATATAATTTAATTAAATAAATATATTTTTTAACATAAAATAAAATAATTTAAACATAATATAAAATAGATAATATTTAATTAAAAAATTATTATTTAATAATTTCATTATACAAATCAGACAATAAATATAGTTTTTAATTCTTTTTTAATGGGGTCCTCTTCAAACAAAGATTTAAAAACATGTTCATTATTATGTACTACAAAGAACCAGAAAAGGCAAAAGAGTATAAAATAGAAATTGAAAAAAACAAATTTAAACTAAATTTTGATTATGATGAAATTTATATTTCAATAACTCTAAAAAATGTAAATGAAAATGAACCACAATATTATATATGGAAAGGAGAATTAGTTAATATTTTGGTGATATTATCCTTGCAAAAAGAAATATATGATAATTTTAATTAAGTTTATGACTACTTGGAAAAAATAATAAATGAAAAAAATATTATTTTCCAAAGAAAAAAACAAAAACAGTTATTATATGATAATAAAAACTGGAAATGAATATAAAATAGAATTAAAAGAAGGATTGAATGAAGAAAATAAAAAAAAGTAGAAATCTATCAAAAAAATCAACGAAGAAAATAGAGAAGAAGTACTTATATTGAAATTTAAACTGAAAAAGATAATGAAACAATATTAAAAGACTGATGGAATAGAACTTTGGAAAACAGAAATGATGAAGATACTTCAGATATGTTTAAAGATTGTCCTTTAGAAAATATTAATCAATTGAAAAAGAAATTTGTAATATTAATAATAATAATCATTTATTTTTTTAGTTTAATAAATAATTTTACTATACATATTATTAATTGGTTATTTATTTTTTAGTTTTTAAATTTTTTTTAATTAAACTGGATTTGAGGTTGATAATCAAATATTTGAGATATATCATAATTAAAAATATAAATATAACACTTTCTTAAAGTATATCTTGTTATTTAATCAGGAAGAGGAGTTTCTTTCATAAAAGGATGATTAAGAATTAAATCAAGAGTTAATCTTTAATTAGGCTCAAGAAAAAAAATTTTTTTAATAAAATCTTTTTTCAATATCACTAATAAAAACATTAGAAAGGAAATTATAATTATTAGCATTAATTTTTTATAAGTTTCCTTAACGTAATAAGTTTCAAAAAGAAGTTTCCTAATTAATAAAGTATAAACAATAACATTAATATCCCAATAATCAACTTCATATGAATGTTCATTTGATTATCCTTCTAAAATTTCAAGAGCTATATAATTCGATGTTCAACAAACTGTAGTTTTACTTTTCTCTATCATATTCTACACGTATTGTTAAACAGAAATCACCAATTTTATATGAAGATTTGATGATAAGAATTAATTCCCTATTACTTTAAATTTAAACATATATTTCACTGTTGATAATATTTGACCTAAATTCTAATATTATTTTACGCTTTTTTAATAATTCATTTAATGTCTTACTTTTATATTATTTTAATAATATATATACATTCTATGTTCCTCAAAATAATGCACAAATTTTGCTACATTTGGATGATACATTGAACGATTAATTTTTATTTTCTGATTTTAATTTTTTTTTGCAATTGTTTTGTTATATTTGATTTTAATATTATTTTCCAACTTATACTCTCTGGTTTGATATACTTTTTAACTCAAAACTTTTTGCAAATCTTCCTTTTCATAATAATTTACCCTTTTATACTTTTTATGACCTCTCTACCATTTGAACGTTGTAGTCACTGTTCTATTTCTTCTTGGTTCACTTAAGTTATTGTTTCGCCTTTCCATATTTGAATCTATTTATTGATTTTTTTTAAAAAGATATATTTTTTATCTTTTGAAAGTTTTTCATTTTTTAAATTATTAATTGTTATAAATTTAATGAAAGGTAAATATTCATTCTTTTACTTTATTAAGTATTTTTTCTGATTTCAATTTTAAAATATTTTAAAATAAAGATTTAAAGAATTATATTATTACATTTTGAAAATGAATATTATTGAATTTTTATCTATTAAATATGTTTTATATTGTTAGAAAAAAATATAAAATTTTCAAAAAACCCTTTATATATTGAAAAAAAATTATTAATAGTTTAAATAATAATATTTTTTTTAATAATAATTTTAATTCTTATTTTTAATCCTTAAACCACAATTAAATAATTAAAATTTGAATAAAAAAATAAAAAAACCACAAAAATTAATGAATAATAAATTAATAAAAAAAAATAAAAAATGAATATAAAAATATTAATTATTTAAAATTAAACTTTGTTTATTTTTTTATTTTATTGAAGTTTATTTATTAAATAATAATTTTATTTAAGTATCTAAATTTTTTAATTGATAATGTAATAAATATTAAATTAATTTTTTTATTATTATGTAAAAATTTAATAAAACTACATAAATAAATTATAATGTCAATGCTTTTTATAAATCAACAAGATATAGATGATCTAAAAGACCAAATATATGAAGAATTTGGATTAAAGCCTTCTAAAAATAACACAAAAGATAATAAAGAAAAAAAAGAAACTGTAGAGGATCGAATCATTAATAGATGTAAAAAAGTGCAAAAATATTGTTCTTCTGCAATAGATGAACTTCCCTATTATGGAGCAGCTAAAAAAGCTATAGAATGTAAAACCGGAAAAGATTATATAACTGATGAAAAGTTAACACCAATTGAAAGAATAAATCGTTTCAAAGAAGTTGCTTCAGGAATAACAGATACTTTAGTAGATGCTTTTGGACTTCCTGAGATTCCTAAAAGAGTAAAAAGGGTTAAAAAGATAGTAGAAATACTAGAAGAAGGCTTAAAAAAGGAAATTGAATCAGATAGCTCCAAAAATAAACCAGAAAACAAAGGCCAAAGCAAAAGTAGAATCAGAAGCAGAAGTAGAGATAAAGATAGTAATTAAAAAAGGAAGAAAAGGAAAGAATCGAAAATAAATATTTTTATTGTTAAAAAATTTTATAATAATTAGGTAAAAACTTAAAATTAAAATATTTTATTTGAATATATCAAAATAAAAATTTTTATTAAATATCTCTTTTTCAATTTCTAATTTAATTTCATCATCTGGTTTAGTTTCTTTAGTTATTGGTTTTTCTATTTCTTTTATTGATATTTTTTCTATTGTTTTACATTTTCTTTTTTTATTGATTTTTTAACTAATTTATCTTTAATTTTTTCTTTTCTTATCTTTTTCAATTACTTTTTCTTTTGATTTTTCTTCTTCTATTTTATCAATATAATTTATTAACAATATTTAATTAATATATTTTTATTAACTATATATTATCAATATAATTATTAAATTTATATATAATGAAATTAATTTCATTTTTTTTCAATTATATTATATATATAATAAAATTAACATTTTTATAAGTAGAATTGGTGATTGGGG